>UMEL01030186.1_pt1 | contig 17969 bp, 16 predicted proteins | sample 1964741 | NCBI WGS metagenome assembly UMEL01 (sample SAMEA4836019, study PRJEB28245) | human gut metagenome | biome: gut microbiome; material: fecal sample | place: Denmark | collected 2008
GGAAACAGCAAGACCCGTCCTTTTGTGTATTTGAAACACCGGAATACGGTATCCGGACATTGTCCAAATTACTTCGTAACTATCAGCAGCTCTATGGCCTGAACACGCCCCGGAAGATTATCAGCCGGTACGCACCACCAACCGAAAACGAAACAGTTTCATATATAGACAGCGTGTCCCGGCAGTTAAACATCACTCCGGACACACCGATCGACCTTTCGGAAGATGGTGTCTTGCTGGTCTTTATTAAGGCAATCATCAGACATGAAAACGGCATACAGCCATACTCTAATGAAACTCTATTGAAAGGAATACAAATGGCATGAAAAAGCGGCTTTGGATCCCGGTTCTCGGGTGGATCCTGTGTTACGGATTTCTGCACAACTGCCTGATCGCACCTATAACGGGCCTGCCGGTAGTAGACTGGGAATATTTATTAACGGCCATGGGCATTTTACTCGGTGTCAGTGGCGCACGAGATATTGGATTAAAGGAAAGGCAAAAACAAGATGTTGAACAGAATAACAAAACTTTGGAATAATGGTAAATACTGGATAATAGCCGGAACGGTGGCTGTTTTATATATACTCGGCTATCGGCGCGGCAAGGAAAAAGAACAAGTCAAAGTAATGAAAGGAACGGTGGACAATGTTAAAACAGCTAAAAATAGTCGGGACAGCCTGGCTGATCCTAAGCGTGTTAAGCGGTTGCACGACAAATATAAGCGGTGATTTTTGCCTGTTATATGAGCCGGTGTATGCAGATTATGAGCATGACACCCCGGAAACTGTCCGTCAAATTGATAGAAACAATGTGGTTTACGATGATTTATGTACAAATTAAAAGATTTTGTTTGACTTTTCATGCAAAAATAGCTCGAATCATAAGCGGAGGCGTCATGAACCTCTATAAACTTAACGTTAAGAAAGGAAAATTTAACATGAACAAAACTGAATACGTTGCTGCCGTTGCTGAAGCATCCGGAATGACAAAAGCTCAAGCTGCTCTTGCAGTTGATGCCGCTCTTGCTGTAATCACAAATTCTTTGAAAAAAGGTGAAGCAGTACAATTGACAGGTTTCGGTACATTTGAAGTAGCAAAACGTGCTGCTCGTACAGGTCGCAACCCTGCAACAGGTAAAGAAATCAAAATCAAAGCTTCAAAAGCACCTAAATTCAAAGCTGGTGCAGTTTTGAAGAAAGCCGTAAACTAATTATAGTTTAAAGTTTTCACTGTCTTAAAGCCCCATTGGATAAATCCTTTGGGGCTCTTTTTATTGCTATAAATCCCTAGTTTTTATAATCTAGGGATTTTTTTATGAAAGGAATTAATAATATGATATATGGATATATAAGAGTTTCCACTGATAAGCAAACACTTGAGAATCAAGAATTTGAAATTAAAAATTTTTGTGAAAAAGAAAGCATTCAAATAGATAAATGGGTTATGGAGACAATTAGCGGAACAAAGGATTTTGAAAAAAGAAAACTAGGTAAAGTTCTGAAAAGACTAAAACAAAATGATATATTGATTTGTTCTGAAGTTTCTAGGCTTGGTCGCAACTTACTTCAAATAATGACAATTCTTAATATCTGTATGAAAAAAGGCATTCAAGTTTGGACAATAAAAGATAATTATCGTTTAGGAACTGATATACAAAGTAAGGTTTTAGCTTTTGCATTTGGTTTAGCTGCAGAAATAGAAAGGAATTTAATAAGTCAAAGAACTAAAGAGGCCTTAAATAGAATAAAAGCAAGCGGTCGTAAATTGGGTAGATCATATGGTTGCAAAAATAAAAAGCATATTTTGGACGGCAAAGAAAATAAAATACTAGAATTAAGAAGTAAAGGAATATCTCAGGTTCAAATTGCTAAAATGCTTAACGTTAGTTCTAAAACAATATATAATTTTATGAAAGCCAATGTTCGTTAAATATTCCTATCATTACATAGTTTTAACTATATATTTTCCTTTCATTTTATGTATGAAAAACTAACGAACGATTGTTTTGCGAAAAACAGTCAGTTTTGGCTATGAGCCTTGAAAATTCTAGAAAAAAATGTGATTTTTGTTATTTTTTAGTTGAAATAAATATTGGATATGTGTATAGTAAAACAATCGTTCGTTAGTTGGGGTAATTTGTCCGGTTTATACTGCTCAGATTTCTTCGTTATAGCATGATTGGCATCGGAAATGTTTATTGGTTATTTTGATGAAACTAAAAGAAATATAACAGTAGAGGATCAGAAATCTATTGTTGATTCATATATCAATGAACATAAAATAAATCTAGATATAGTTTTATCTTCTTCTGATTTTGGTTCTATATTTGAAAATATTAACACTCCTAAACATACTATTATTGTTTCAAATATAACTTGTCTTGGAAATAAATTAGAAAGAATAAATGCTAACTTTAAAAAATTGCTTCCCTTAAAATTAGAATTAATAAGCGTAAAAGAAAATCTACATCTAAGATCAGATGACAATCTTTCGGCTATGATTGAAGGTATAGATTTAGCCATTAAAATTCGTTCAAGTATGACTTCAACTATAACGAGGCAAGCCTTAAACAAAAAGAGAGAACAAGGCTATAAACTGGGTCGTGATTTTGGATTTAAGAAGAAACGATACATATGGGAAGGCAAAGAAGAAGAAATTAAAAATAAGCTCATGTCAGGAATGTCTCGTTTAAGAACAGCTAAAGAAGTAGGAATATCAATTACTTCTCTCTATAACTACTTAAAAATAAATCCTGAACTTAAAAATATAACAAACGGAGGACAAAATGCCTAAAGTCTCCGTATTGATGCCTGTATATAAAACAAGTGAAAAGTATTTAAGAGAAGCGATTGAATCAATCCTAAGTCAAACTTTTGAAGATTTTGAATTTTTGATTTTGGATGATTGTCCTGAGGATGATAGAGAAGAAATCGTCAGATCATATAAAGATAAACGTATTAAATACTATAAGAATGAAAAAAATCTAGGGATTACACCATCCCGTAATAAATTAATAGATATGGCAAAAGGTGAATACCTGGCTGTTTTTGACCATGATGATGTATCTTTACCAAATCGCCTTGAAAAACAAGTGGAATTCCTAAATGCACATCCTGAAATCGGAGTTTGTGGATCAGCATACTCTTGGATACATAAAAATAAGATTAAAATTAATCCTGAAGCTTCTAGAAATATCGAAAAAGCATTAATGTGCGGATGCGCTATACATCACTCATCCGCCATGTTAAGAAAATCGGTGCTTATAAAAAATAACATCAAATATGAGAGCAATTACTCTCCTGCTGAGGATTATGCTTTATGGTGCAGATTAATTGGTAAAACAAAATTTTACAATATACATGACATTCTTGTTTCATATAGGAAACATCCAAATCAGACCAGTAATCTTCAAAAAAATAAAATGAAAAAAGCTACACAGTTAATTCATGAATTTGTCCGAGCAGAACACCCCGACATATGGGATAATGTCAAAAATAATGCTATGAGTATCGTAAGAGTAAAACTTTTTGGTTTCATTCCCATTGCTAAGTTTAGACATATAGGCCTTCGCTATGACAGCCTACTAAGTCATATTCCCTTAATAACAATTAAAACAAAAATGGCGGTAACAAAATGAAGAATCGCTTGTGTGCAGCAAAAATGGATAATAAGTTAGAAAGTCTTTCTAAAGCGTGTTCTTTAGGAGATTACCAGAATAAAATTTCCTGTAAAATTAACAAATATTTTAGCCAAAAAAGTCAGTCGCGTTTAATTATTACTCTTCGTTTGTTATTCTTTAATTTTAAATCGCTTTTTAAATTTACGCTACCATATAAGTCAGAATACTCTGATGACACTTGTCATATTTTGCTTGCTCCGGGCGGTGGTATTGGGGATCATATCTATTTTTTAAAGTACTGTTATTGTTTAAAAATACAATTTCAGGATACCATCAAAATCAATGTTCTTTTAAAGAAAAGTGATAAATTTATCAAGAATTATCTTTACATGCATGCTGAGTATATTGATTCCGTTTTTGTAAATAAATCTCCTAAACATGATGTTGTGATAAATTTAACAAGATTTCCAGAAATTAAAAATGTTGATCTACGGCGCGTAAAACTCGTATGCAATTCGGCTCTTATTGAATATCTGTATTGTATTTCTCAGTTTAAGCTAAAAAATACTGAGTTTTATAAATCTGATTATTTAGGACGTTGTTATTCACAAATCTACAAACGAACGCGTGAAAATCAAGCGGACATACAGGATTTTCTAAAAATGTCAACAACGACGGATTTTAGTGTACATATAGATGAAGGCGTAGTCCAGCGAACCCTTTCGAAATATGGTTTATCAAATGATTCCTATGTTATGTTACAGACAGGATCTGGTCATCATTTTCAAGAGGCCAAAAGAGATACACGTCAGTGGCCAATAGAATATTATCAGAAATTAATATTTTTGCTTAGAAAAAACTATCCTGGCCTAAAATTTATTCAATGCGGGGAACCGTATCATAACCATATAAATAATGTTGATATTGATCTTGTCGGAAAGACAAGTGTAGAAGAAGCCTTCGCACTTATAAAATCCGCAAAATTATTGATATCCGCTGAAGGAGGTTACCCCATAATCAGGCATTTCACGTCTCGTAAAATTTCTTGTGTTTTATTTGGCCCAACTAATAAAGATTTTTTTGGATTTGATGAAAATATAAATATTTCAGCGAATGTTTGTCCTGGTTGCGAATGGATTTATAAAGCTTGGTATCAAGAATGTATGATTTCAGAGGGGCAAACACTTTGTATGAAAAGTCTACTACCAGAGGTGGTGGCGCATTCTATAGAGCAGGAGCATGTACTAAAATGATACAAGTAAATATTTTACGAAAAATACTCATAAGCCACGACGATTTTGCATATATCCGTGCGTTAAAAGAGAAAATAAAACGTTAGAAAGGAGAAAAGTAATAATGGCGAATAAAAAAATTAAATTCTTAGGTATTACGATATATAAAGAAAAGAATAAAGGTAGCACAAGAAAAAGGTATTTTTTGGGCATATGTTATAATAAGAAAAAATATCAAAGTAATTTGTCGAAAAATATATCAAATGCATTTCCGCTTATTGTTTCTTATCCTAAAACACTAAAGATGTTGAAAATTGCAATAGCAGAAGGCGGAGGAATTGGTGACTCATTATTTCAGTTGACATATATCAAAGAAATTAGAAAACTCGTGAATTGTCCTGTTATCATAGACTTTTATTGTAGAGCCTATAAGACATTCGAAAATATACCTTTTATAGACCACACTTATCCTTATCAAGAAGGGCATCCTACAAAGGACGACTACGATTTATACATTGTGTCACGACGCTTTTATATTATTTGCAAAATGGATGACAGAAAAGTCCAGGAAGCATCTGCTACTTTATATGAATTTTGCAAATGGTGCAAAAATTTGACCGATAACGTTTTGTGCGGAGAATTTCAAGACAATTTATTTAATCAGTATGCTTTATTGTTCCGAAAAAATCGGCTTGAACAGGCAAATGTGGGAGGGATACTTCCTATAGATAGGAATACACCTAAATTTTTAAACTGGGAAGAGGATGCATTTAGTGTGTTATCTAAGAATCATTTACTGAAAGCAAAGTATATTACTATTTGTCGAGCTGTTGATTCAAAATACAATGCAAATCATCCAAAATTATGGTTGCTACCTTATTACAATGAGTTAGTTGCACAAATAAAAAAGAATTTCCCTAAAGTAAAAATTGTGCAAATTGGTTCTAGTAAAGATTTTGGGACGATCGAGGGCGTGGATGTAGATCTTTTAGGAAAAACAACACTTGATGAGACAAAAGTTTTATTAAAGAATTCGTTGCTTCATATTGATGGTGAAGGTGGGTTAGTTCATATGAAGAAATTCTTAAATGGTCGCTCAGTCGTAATTTTTGGGCCAACAAGTCCAGATGTTTTCGGATACGAAGATAATATGAATTTGAGAAGTACCATCTGTCCTCGTACCTGTGAGTGGGTACACAGGAACTGGACACAGGGTTGCATGCTAGGTGAAAAAATACAGCCATGCATGAAGGCTTTAACCTCCAACATTGTGTTTCAAGAAGTTCGAAAAATTCTGGGGTCTATTTCAGGATTTAAATTTGATCTGTACTCCTCTAATTCTCTTGAAGTAGAAGACTTAAAAAGTGAAAATAAGGTTGCGTATATCTTAAGAAATGACGAGATCAATGAAGAATTTATATTTAAAAATAGCTCCGTTGTTTTTTATGATGAAAATTTATCAAAAGAAGATGAATATAAATCTATTAACACGGGTTACATAGACTACGCTAAAAAATGGGGATTTAACGCAGAATATGGATCTCCATATAATATCCCTCTTGATGATTTAACACAGGATATTGTGTACTGTGATCAAATAAACCGTATTAATTATCCAAAATTTTTTGTTAAAGAAGCTACTCGCATATTAAAAAAAGGAGGAAAGCTTATTCTGAAGGATAAAGGCATTACATGTAATACAGAGATGTTTTCATTAGTAGAATTGTCAAAAAACAAAGTAAACCCAGAAGATCAATATATTATTTTAAGGAAGAAATAAAATGAAGAAAAAGAAACTTGCTTTTATGCTTGCGGCTACTGAGGACTACATCTTTGCAGTTGGTAATATAGTTTTAAGTATTATGAAATACATGCCCAATAAAGATTATGAATTCGTCATTTACTACGATCAGATTAAGGATGCAGATAAGAAAGTCTTCAAGAAACTAGGCAAGTGTTCTCTCAGAAAATATATTATGAACAGTAATTTCGAGAACACAATACGAAAAAATTGTCCTCGTTTCAACAATATAGAGGATTCTAAACACTATAATTTTATTAAATTTTCTAAATTTGAAGCATTTAGTCTGCTAAAAGAATACGAGACTGTAGTTTGGTTGGATGCGGATATTTCAATACAAGGTGATTTAAGTGAAATTACCAAATATACTCCATTTGGGATTACACCGGATACCCCGTGGAAGGTAAGGAATAATTTTATTGCTGATATTCCAAATTTTGATATGGAAAAATCTGGAGTTTGTTCGGCCGTTATTGTTTTTTCTGATAAACTTCCCTATCAAGAATGCTATGATTTCTGCTACAAACACGCTCTAAAATACTCAGCTTTTTACAATAATATTGATCAAGGAATTTTTAACCTTTTAATACAAGCAATGAATATTACACCTAGCATTATGGATGAAAAAGTCTGGCAATGTTCGCCTGCTGATAATAATGCTATTACGGCAAAAATAGTTCATGCTGGTGGAAAAGAGAAATTTTGGAATAATACAAATATTTGCAACTCCTGTCCTGAATGGTATCGAATGCATTTAGAGTGGCTCAAATTAGGAGGTAGTGATTTTGATCAATCTAGAATTTCGCCTCGTAGTCCATGTGGAGCCTTAAATCATTTTGATAGAATCAGACCTCGTGATAACGTTGGCAAAAAGAAACTGGCTTTTCTCTTAGGAATTACTCCTAACCTTGCCTTTGCTGCCGGTAATGTGGCTTTAAGTTTAAATCGTCATATGTCAATGTCGGATTATGATATTGTTGTTTACTACACAGAGTTGAGTGATAAAGATAAAGAAGCTCTTTCTAAGATTCCACACGTAAGGCTTGTCTCCTTCAGGCTTCCAAAAACATTTATTCAAACAATGTTAGCAAATATGCCAAATAAGTCGAGATTCAAGAGTGAAAACCATCTTATGTGTTTTTCACATTTTGAAGTTTTCCCTTTACTTGATGAATACGAAAATGTTGCTTGGTTAGATGTTGATACAAGTATTCAAAGAGATTTATCTGATATCATAAATTTTAAACCTTTCGGCATTACGGCTGATGAACCGTGGACGGTTGGAAACCAGTTTTCACATCCCATTGACGGCTATGACATGAATCGTATGGGACACTGCACTGCCGTTATGTTGGTCAATGATTCATTGCCTTATAAGCAAATTCATAAATGGCTCTACGAAAAAGCTGTCTTCTATGCTGACTCCATACTTAATCCAGATCAAGCTATTATATCAATAATGCTACAGCACTTCAATGTAAAAGTGAACTTCATGCCTTTAGAAGAATGGCAATGTATTTCCTGGCGCAACGGTGCAAACACCGCACGAATTGTCCATTTTGGCAATAGTAACAAAGTATGGAGCAACATCAATGTTTGTAACGCATTTCCTGAATGGTATCGAACGCATCTGGAATGGCTCGAATTAGGAGGAAGTGATTTTGACCAAAAATATATTTCACCTCACAATGTATTAGGAGCTTTAAATAGACTAGATGAATTTTTCAATGAAGAAAAAAAGAAAAAAAATAAATTAATTGAAAAAATCGAAAAAATTTATTTGTTTAAAAAAATCCCATTATATAAAATCAAACGAAAAGGCAGCGTACGTACAGATTATCTGTTTGGGGTACTGCCGATTGTTCGGAGAAAAAAGAAATATCGGGAAACAAATGAATCTATTCTATTAGATAAAATTGGCGATGTGAATAATACGCTTGCAGATTTACTGCAAAATGCATGTTCTGTTACTCAACACCAAATAGAAAAACAAGCAATACTTATAGAAAAAAATACAAAAGCAGTACAAGAAGCGGTAGAAACTCTAAGAATACCAACAATTCACTTTGTGCATTGTATGGAGTTTAAAAACCAGGGGGATATGCACTGTTGCCCATATTTCTATTTTAAGGAATTCTTCGAGAAATTTCCTTGTAGAATACACGATATTTGGAACATAGACTATTCTACTATAAAAAGAGACGATGTTGTTATCCTCGGTGGTGGGGGAATGCTCGAATGTTTGGATGAATTCCAGAAATCAATTAATAAACTAACATATATTTGTTCTCACGTTATTTGTTGGGGGTGTGGACATAATACTCATACAGGACGTATGATACAATTACCCATTGATTACAGTCGCTTTGAATTACTTTCTGTTAGAGATTATAATACCTCTACGAACGAGCGTTACTGTCCAGATGTTTCCTGCTTGATGCCTGATTTAGAAAAAACTGTACCTATTACAAGAAAAATAGGGATAATTACCCATCAAGATTTTCCAATTGATCTACCATATGATCAGATTAGTCATAAAGATGATATGAATAAAATTTTAAGTTTCATAGCAGAAACGGACACAATTGTGACCAACACATATCATTGCGCATATTGGTCTATGTGTATGAATAAAAAAGTTATTTTGTACCAGCCATTTTCAACAAAATTTAATTATTTCAAGTATCCGCCTGTTATCTATTCAGGAAATCTAGAAGAAGATATATCCAAGACAGTAACGAATCCTGATTTTTTGAGTGAATCAAGGAAATTGAACTTAGAATTTTTTACAGATGTTAAAAAAATTATTAATGAAATAGGAAATTAAACTATGTCTTTGCCTTTACCTAAAAATAATACAACGAAACAAAAAATATATGCTTTTGATACTATGAGATACTTGTTGGCATGTTGTGTAGTCTTAGGGCATATGTATATTATGCTATTCAAGGGAGATAGCAATATTGGTTGGTGTATTCAAAATTTAGCAGTTGATGGCTTTTTTATTTTATCGGGATTTCTGATTGCATTATCTTATTACAATTCAATAAATATAAATAATAACGTAGATTCTCTCGTTATTAAAAGTATTACTAATAAAATAAAACGTTTATATCCTGAATACATTTTTGCAACATTATTTACTTTAATTTTATTATGTATATTTTTCCGAAAGCCTCATACAATTGATATTCTTATGAATTTAGTATTTATGGGACAAATAAATGGTTCTGAAGGTATAGTTGTTGGGGCTTGGTATATTTCCGTTTTATTCTGGCTTAATATTATTTTCGTTGGGCTGTTGTATTATTGCCAGAAAAAAGCTGTATATTGTATTATTCCTTTGATGTTTTTTTGTGCATATTCATATTGTTTTGCAATATATGGAGGATTGTCACTAAATACTTATCCTTTGGTTGATGGTTATATTTCATCTGGTTTTTTTAAAGGAATCATGGGGATTGGTTTGGGAATAGAAACTTTTTTTGTTTGTCATTATATTCAAAATAATTCATTTCCGGCCATTAAAAATCCTTCTGTATATATTCTTTTAATTGAAGCGTTATGTTTATACTTATTGAGTTATAGCTTTGCTCAAGAACAATTATCAAAAAGGGATTTCATCTGTTATTTTGCATATCCATTTTTGATTGGACTTTATTATTCTAACAAAGCCATTTTAACCAGATTTTTTTCTTGGAAAATATGGTCTTTTATTACTCCATCGGCCTATATGCTGTTTTTAACACATGTTATTTGCTTGGAAATTATAAAAAAGTATGTTTCATATCAGCATTTTTCCAGACCTATCGTTTACTCTCTACTCATGCTCTTCTGCGGTTCCTTTGCAATATTTTGCTATCACATACAAAAATGGTTGTTTAAGAAATTAAGGCAGATTTTATTTGTGTCTCAATCTTATCAATCAGTACAAATGCCGGAAATTCTAGAGAGAGAGAGAGAGACCTCTTGCCGAGTCAATTCGCAAGAAACATCAACCAAATTCTAGTAATGTTTTATAGGAGCCCGTTATGCCATTACTAAGTTCGTATATTGATAATTTCAAAAATGTACGAGTCCTCGTTATCGGGGATATTATGCTGGACCGTTTTATGTACGGAAAAGTGGAGCGAATTTCGCCGGAGGCACCTGTACCAATATTTAAGTTTTCGCATGAAAAGGAAATGCTGGGCGGTGCGGGAAATGTGGTGGCCAATTTAGCCGCCTTGGGTTGTTATGTCAGTTTTATTGGTATTATCGGTAAAGATGCCAATGGGCAAAAAATCTCACAACTCCTTGATTCCGTCGGGTCTCATTCGCATCTTTTGCGCCTTACAGACTATCCTACCATTATCAAAACCCGTTTGATTGCAGGTAACAATCACTTAGCCAGAGTTGATCAAGAGGAAATTTTGCCAGTTATCACAGAGCTTTTACCTCGCTATCAACGCATATTGGCTAAAGCAATTAAACACACCGATATTGTGTTGATATCTGATTATAACAAAGGATTATTGACACCGGTTACTGCGCAAATGATTATTGACATTTGTCATCAGTTCGGGAAACCGGTTGTTGTTGACCCTAAAGGGGCTGATTATTCAAAATACAGTGGGGCGACCTTGGTAAAACCGAACTTAAAGGAATTTTCAGAGGCAACAGGTTGTAAATATAATCCAAGTGCAGATGATTTTATTGAAAATGTTAAAATCGGAGCACAAAAACTTTTCCAAAAATATAATATTAAAAATTTGCTCATCACCTTAAGTGAGCATGGAATGATGTTCGTTTCCTCCGATGAAAAAGAAAATGCAATTAAAATTCCTACAGAAGCAAAAGAAGTTTTTGATGTTTCCGGTGCCGGAGATACATCTTTGGCAACTTTAGGTGTATCTTTAGGCACAGGAATGTCAATGAAAGATGCAATGAAGCTTGCCAATATTGCTTCTGGAATTGTTGTCGGTAAACTTGGTACGGCTACGGTGAATGCCGAAGAACTAAAATCAGCTCTTTCTCAAAAAGAAACAAATGATGATGGATGGATTCAAAAAAAGAAGATAATTACTCTTATTCAAGCAGAAAATATTGTCAAGCGCTTGAAAGAAGAAGGAAAGACCATCGGATTTACAAACGGATGTTTTGATTGCTGTCATTTAGGGCATTTGAACTCATTTATGCAAGCCAAAAAACTTTGCGATGTGTTAATTGTGGCTGTTAATTCGGATGCTTCAATTAAGCGTTATAAGGGGGAAAATAGACCAATTCAGGATGAAAAAACGCGAGCAATGCTCCTCGCATCACTTGAATTTATTGATTATGTCATTGTGTTTGGTGAGGATAGCCCACTTCATATTGTTGAGACTTTGCGTCCTGATGTGGTGGCAAAGGAGGGCTACACGCTCGACCAATGGCCGGAGGGGCGGTTAGCTCAGTCTTATGGTGGAAAAGCTGTAATTTTGAAGAGATTGGAAGGGTATTCCACGTCAAATTTGGTATCTAAAATGAAAGGTTAAGCTATGAAAGAATATATTGAAAATCAATTTAGAGAATTATCAGGACAATTGCAGGAATTGCAGTCTGCCGCACCGGAAGTTGTTAAAATCGCCAATGTCTGTATTGAGGCATTGCAGAACGGTCATAAGGTGATTTGGTGTGGAAATGGCGGAAGTGCTGCACAATCTCAGCATTTGGCGGCGGAATTAGTCGGAAGATATAAAATCAATCGTCCGGCGATGAACTCTATTTCTCTGACCGTGGATACATCAAATTTGACCGCAATCGGCAATGATTATGGTTATGATGTCGTTTTCTCTCGCCAATTAGAGGGCGTTGGGCAAAAAGGCGATGTATTAATTGGACTTTCTACCAGCGGAAACTCTAAAAATGTAGTGTTGGCATTTGAACAAGCCCAAAAAATGGGGATTACAACAGTTGGCTTGGTCGGACGTAAAGGCGGAATGATGAAAGATATGGCAAATTATTGTATTGCCGTTCCAGCTGATACCTCTGCTCATATCCAAGAAATGCACATCACTATCGGTCATTTGATTTGTGATCTGATTGAGAAGAGGTTTTATGGAAATGCAGCATAAAGCACTATTTTTAGATAGAGATGGAACCATAAATGTTGACTATGGTTATGTTTATCAACCTGAGAAGTTTGAGCTCATTGAGGGTATTGTTGAGCTATGCCAACAAGCTCAAAAAAAAGGATATCTGATTATTGTTATCACTAACCAATCCGGAATTGCTCGTGGATATTATACTGATGATGATTTTCAAAAAATCAATCAGTATATGATTAAACTATTTGCTGAGAAAGGTGTTAAAATAACAGATGTTTTCTATTGTCCCGATTTAGAAGGACCGCGCCGCAAACCTGAATGCGGAATGTTTATAGAAGCGCGAGATAAATATAATATTGATATGGCTCAATCTATCTCTGTCGGGGATAAAGAACGCGATGTTGAAGCTGGACGCAAAGCAGGCGTTGGTAAAAATTTACAATTTACAGGTAACAATTTTAAACAAATAATGGAGGAACTATGATTATTGTAACAGGTGGTGCTGGTTTTATTGGCTCGAATATTCTCGCAGGACTAGAAAAACAAGGATATAAAGATATTGTCGTGGTCGATTGGTTAGGCAACGGTGACAAATGGAAAAATATTGCTAAACGTGAGTTGGCGGCAATTATAGCTCCGGAGAATATGTTTGATTATATGGGAAAACATAAAGATGAGATAACTGCTGTTATTCATATGGGAGCTATTTCAACCACAACTGAAACTGATGTGGATTTGATTACCCGTTCAAATTTTGAATTGAGTTGGAAATTATGGGAATTCTGCCGTGATAATGAAAAGCAATTTATCTATGCCTCATCTGCCGCGACTTATGGCGATGGTTCGCAAGGATTTAAAGATGACAATGATTTGAGTGCTTTAAATGCTTTGCGTCCGCTTAATCCGTATGGATGGAGTAAGGCTTTGTTCGACCGTAAGGTCGCTCGTGAAGTTCTGGAAGGACGTAAACTTCCAAAACAATATGTCGGTTTGAAATTTTTTAATGTTTATGGCCCCAATGAATATCATAAAGGCGGACAAAAAAGTGTGATTGCGCATATTTTCCCTCAAGTTAAGAACAATGAAGAAGTTAAACTATTCAAATCCTATAACCCAAAGTATAGAGACGGAGAACAACTTCGTGACTTCGTTTGGGTTGGAGATATTGCCGCCGTTATTCTGTGGATGTTAAAAAATTCCCATGTAAATGGCATTTACAATGTTGGTACTGGTAAAGCCCGTTCATTCTATGACTTAGCAAAAGCCACTTGGAAAGCTGTTGGAAAAGAGCCGATAATCGGTTTCAAAGACATGCCAGAAGAACTTAAAAACAAGTATCAGTACTATACACAAGCGGATCTTACCAATCTCCGTAAAGTAGGTTTCACGCAAGAAATGACCTCGCTAGAAGACGGAATAAGACAATACGTACAAGAATTTTTAATGAAAGATGATCAGTATAAATAATGTCCATATTCAAGCCTCATTTATTTAACAAAATCAAATCAACATATATATTTCAGAACTATTCTAAAATATATCCATATGTTCGGCCCTATTGGTTTCGTGCCGTCCTCGCGATACTAATTACGTTGCCTTTAGGTGCAATGGATGCGGTCATAGCTTGGGTACTTAAGCCATATATGGATGTCGTTATGATTGAAAAAAGTGCGAAGGTAACTTCCTTATTACCTCTTTTAATTATCATATTTAGCTTTGCCCAAAGTCTGCTGAATTATGCTGCAACCTATTTGAATACGTGGGTTGGTAATAAGATAACAATGGACTTAAAACGAAGTTTGTTTATGAAAATGATGCACTGTGAGGCTTCATTTTTTGATAGAACAACATCTGGCGATGTTATGTTCAGATTTAATCAAGACGCAGACATGGCCTGTAGCGGTTTATTAAGTAATTTAAAACTATTTACGACAAGACTTTTTTCATCTATTTCATTGATTTTTGTGTTAATATATAATTCATGGCAATTATCAATCATTGCTATTTTGATTTTGTTTGGGGCTCTTTTTCCTCTGACAAAGGTGAGAAAAAAGATTAAAGGAATCATGGATAAGACTGTTTTCTCTGGTGCAAGAGTTATGACGCATTACAATGAAGCATTTACGGGAAATAGGGTCGTATCTTCATTTAATCTTTATACACAGCAATTCCAGAAATTTGATGAAACTTTACGATCTGTTTTTAAATTGGGTATGAACATGACTAAGAAGACAGGAATGCTTACTCCAATGATGCATTTCATCATTTCAATAGGCATTGCTGGCGTAATATGGCTAGGAAGCTATTTAATCAATAATAATCAGCTCACACCCGGTGGTTTTGTTTCGTTTATTACCGCTCTTCTCATGCTTTATCATCCTATCAAGTCTATAGGATCAAATTTTACAAGTGTGCAAATGTCCCTCATGGCAATAGAAAGGGTCTTTGATAACCTGGAAAGGGAACCTGCAATACACACTAAGCAGAATGCAGTACAAGTTTCCGGGCTTCATAACAATATACTATTTGATCATCTACATTTTGAATACAACAGAGATGTGCCTGTGCTCAAAGATATATATTTGGATGTCAAAAAAGGCCAAACAATTGCGTTTGTTGGAAATTCAGGAGGAGGAAAAACCACTTTGGTGAGTTTACTTCCGCGATTCTATGATGTAACGTCAGGCGCTATAAGATTTGATGGTACGGATATTAGAGACATTGACATTGATTCTTTGCGTGACCAAATAGCAATAGTCTTTCAGGATAATGTTTTATTTGCTGGAACCATAAGAGAGAATATACTGCTTGGAAAAGCAACAGCCACTGAGGAAGAAATCAAGAACGCTGTTCATAACGCTTGCTTGGACGAGTTTATTGGTTCACTGCCTCTAGGCTTAGATACGGAAATTGGTGAACGTGGTACAAAATTATCTGGCGGACAAAAACAGCGAGTAGCCATCGCAAGAGCTTTCTTAAAAAATGCTCCTGTTGTTATATTAGATGAAGCCACATCTGCGCTAGACAATAAATCTGAAGAAATAGTGCAACAAGCAATTTATAATTTAATGGCAGATAGAACAGTTTTTGTTATTGCACATCGTCTTTCTACCGTTAAAAACGCGGATTGTATTGTGGTAATTGATCATGGCGAAATAAAAGAGCAAGGAACACATGAAGAGTTGCTCGCGCGAGAAAATTCCGTTTATGCAGCTTTATACAAGACCCAATTAAAATAATTTCAAGAAAAGAACATGGACGATATAATTAAACCAGATGACTACTCTCTAGCTTCATATTATGTAGAAGCTTGCTTTGATAATACCATATTATCAAATGCATCGTGTTTTTTTTATGTATACAATCAGCAAATATTTTTGGTAACAAATTGGCATGTTGTTAGTGGAAGAGATTCAAATACACTAGAATGCCTCTCCAAAACAGGAGGAATCCCAAATAATTTAAAAGTATATGTATTTGAAAAAACTAACAGTGAGGTATTTTATCCGGGGAAAGTTTGGAAGGTTCCTTTATTTAAGAATGATACTCCTCTATGGATTGAAAATACAAATAATGATAATAATAGTAAAGTAGATGTAGTTGTTATTCCCGTTACAGTACCACAGGAAGTGAAAGTTTTTCCAATAAATACCCTAGAAGAACCGTTTAATGAAAGTACGTCTGTATGTGTAAAAGATGAGGTTTTTGTAATAGGATTCCCATTTGGAATTAAATGTTGTGATCTTCCTATTTGGAAACGTGCCAGCATTGCATCAGAGCCTTTGGTAAATATAAATGATAAACCAATTTTGTACGTGGATACAACCACAAAACCAGGAATGTCAGGTTCTCCTGTCGTTTATAAAGAGCGGCGCAGTGGTGCTCTTGGTGGAAAAAATGGTTTTAGCCGATTTTTTACGAAATTTATAGGGGTATATTCAGGAAGGGTATATGCAGAAAATATATATGAAGCTCAGCTAGGAATTGTATGGAAAGCCTCTGTTATTGATGAGTTAATAAAATCAAAATTTTCTTAGTTTCTATGGTATTATTATTTTCCAATTTTTACAATTCCTGGACCGAATTTGTTTTCTAACTGGTCAATAACCCGGGAGAGTTTGTCATCTTCCGGCTCTAAATTATCAAACAGCGAGAACTGTTGTTTTTTGCCGATAGTAAGGTCCATCAAGGTGATTCCTGTTGCCCGGTAAGTCGTACCGCGGTGGTACAGCTGATCTAACAACTTATGCGCCGCATATCGCAAAGTCTTTTCGGAGTTCGTTGGCTTTTCAAGTTTTGTTTCTAATTGATAGACAGCAAATTCCTTTGTCCGGACCATAACCGCAATAGTTGAACAATATCCGTTCCATAGCCGGAGCTTTTTAGAAGCATTGTGTATATGTCCGGACAGTGTGGAATGCAGGTAATCTATATCTTTTGAAAATTCTGCAAACGCGCTGGTGTCCTGAATAGATTGCGGTGGTTCAGGTTTTGGATTTACCGGTGAGACTGTTTCTCCCAGGAGTTCGTGTTTCAGGGTTACTCCGTTTACGCCAAATCCTTTTCTCAGCCAGCTGTCGTCTTTTGAAACATATTCTTTTATGGTATTCACGTCATTATATAATAAGTGTTTAGAGTTCTGCCGGCCGACACCACAAACAGAATCAATCGGGTCATCGCCGACCTTGGCCAAGATTACATCCTTGTCTGGCCGGATCACATAAATACCACCGCATTTTTTTGCTTTATCGCTGGCCAACTTTGCCAGGGTTTTAGATGAACACAGGCCAATTGAAACAGGAATTCCTGTTCGGGTGAGAATGGCTGACCGGATATTTGTGATGAATTGTGTGTAGGTTATCTTGTGTAATTTGTTAAAACCGGTCACATCAGCGTAGGCTTCATCAACCGAAACAACCTCAACATCTGGTGTAAAATCTCGGATGGTGTCCATAACTTGTTGCGATATTTCGTGGTAAAGGGAGTGATGCGCAGGAATACAAATTGCATCAGGATGTTCGACTTTGGCCTTGAAATAAGGTTCGCCCATCTTAACGCCGAGTGCTTTTGCCTCCTTTGACCTGGAAACAATGATGCCTTTATCACCACCGCCGGTCATGACACAGACGGGCTTGCCCTGTAATTTTGGGTCCTTGACCCGCTCACAGGACACGAAAAAACAATCACAATCTATTAAAGCTATAATCCGTTGCATAAGAACAAGAGTAGAACATCTAACGCAAAAAGTC
>UMEL01045587.1_pt1 | contig 17954 bp, 10 predicted proteins | sample 1964741 | NCBI WGS metagenome assembly UMEL01 (sample SAMEA4836019, study PRJEB28245) | human gut metagenome | biome: gut microbiome; material: fecal sample | place: Denmark | collected 2008
CTCCGCCATGAGCTATGGCTCTATCAGTTATAATGCGCACAAATCACTGGCTCTCGCTGCAAAAGAGCTTGGGATTTTATATAATACAGGAGAAGGTGGTCTCCATGAAGATTTTTATTGCTATGGAGAAAACACCATTGTACAGGTAGCGTCAGGACGCTTTGGCGTTCATGAAAAATATTTAAACGCCGGCGCCGGCATTGAGATCAAAATGGGACAGGGCGCAAAACCGGGAATCGGAGGGCATCTTCCGGGAACTAAAATTGTAGGAGACGTGTCCCGCACCAGAATGATCCCTGAAGGCTCTGACGCCATCTCCCCCGCGCCTCATCATGATATCTATTCTATTGAAGATCTGCGGCAGCTGGTCTGTTCTCTGAAAGAGGCTACGGAATACAAAAAACCGATTATCGTAAAAGTGGCGGCTGTCCATAATATCGCAGCCATCGCCAGCGGAATTGCACGCAGCGGCGCGGACATTATCGCTATCGACGGCTTCCGCGGAGGCACCGGCGCCGCTCCTACCAGAATACGCGACAATGTGGGAATCCCTGTAGAGCTCGCTCTGGCGGCAGTGGATCAGAGGCTTCGTGATGAAGGAATCCGAAATCACGTTTCGCTCGTAGCAGGCGGCAGTATCCGCAGCGCTTCCGATGTGGTAAAAGCAGTAGCCCTTGGAGCGGACGCCTGTTATGTTGCAACAGCCGCGCTTCTGGCTCTTGGGTGTCATCTCTGCCGCACGTGTCAAAGCGGCAAGTGTAACTGGGGGATCGCCACGCAGAATCCTGAACTTGTGGAAAGACTTGATCCGCAGACGGGAAGCCGTCGGCTTATCAATCTGATGACTGCCTGGAAACATGAAATCAAAGAACTTATGGGAGGTATGGGAATTAACTCCATCGAAGCTCTCCGGGGCAACCGTCTTATGCTCCGCGGAATCGGGCTAAACGAAAAAGAACTTGAAATACTTGGCATTTCCCATGCCGGAGAATAAAAACAATATCATTTTATCAAGGAGATGTGTTATACTATGAAAGTGATAGATGCTGCTGCACTAGATTATAAAACTTTAAACGAAGTCCTTCGGCAGCCGGAACACGATTATGTGATCGAAGGCTGCTGCGGACAGCGCTTTATCGGCGCCGGAATGTCTGACCGGAATATTACCGTCAATGGAATTTCCGGCAATGCTCTCGGCGCCTACCTAAATAACGCCTCTATTACCGTAAACGCAAATGCGCAGGACGCCGTAGGCGATACGATGAACGCAGGAAAGATTTTGATTCATGGCAGCGCCGGAGATGCGGCCGGATACGCTATGAGAGGCGGTAAAATTTATGTTCGCGACCATGCCGGCTACCGGGCGGGCATTCATATGAAAGAATATAAAAAGAAAGTTCCGATAATGATTATCGGAGGATGCGCCGGCAGTTTTCTGGGGGAATATCAGGCCGGAGGGATTCTGATTGTATTAGGATTACAGGAAGATCATCATCCGATCATCGGCAATTTCCCCTGTACCGGTATGCACGGCGGAAAGCTGTTTCTGCGGGGCGACTGCAGGAATCTGAAATTTCCTCCGCAGGTGACGGCAGATATTGCTTCTTTTGAAGACTTGCAGGGAATCATGGATGATCTGAAGGAATATTGCAGCGATTTTCACTATGACCTGAAAACCATTCTCTCCTCTCCTTTTACTCTTGTCACCCCGAACAGCAAGAATCCGTATAAACAGATGTATGTAGCAAATTAACGTGAAAGAGGTGGAAGACTATGAAATATTCCCAGCAAGAAATTATACAGTATGTTCAGGAAGAGGACGTTAAGTTTATCCGTCTGGCTTTCTGCGACGTTTTCGGAAAACAGAAAAACATATCCATCATGCCTGATGAGCTTCAAAGAGCCTTTTCTTACGGTATCGCCATTGACGCGTCCGCCATCGATGGATTTGGTGATGAGACTCATTCAGATCTATTTCTTCATCCAGAACCGGATACTTTGATTCCTCTTCCCTGGAGACCGGAAGAAGGCAGTGTAGTTCGGATGTTCTGTCATATCACGCATCAAGACGGCACGCCTTTTGAGTATGATTCCCGTGCGCTTCTGGAAAAAGCCATTAAAGCAGCCTCTGAAGAGGGATTGCAATTTTCTTTTGGTACGGAACAGGAATTCTATCTTTTCCGGTCAGACGACTTTGGCGAACCTACCATGATCCCATATGATCATGCCGGATATATGGATATCGCTCCGGAAGACAAAGGTGAAAATATCAGACGAGAGATCTGCCTGACTCTTGAACAAATGGGCATTCATCCCGAAAGTTCCCACCACGAACAAGGACCGGGGCAAAATGAGATCGATTTTCGCTACTCCGACCCTATGACGGCGGCCGATAACGCCTTGACTTTTCAGACTGTAGTTAAAGCTGTTGCGTTAAGAAACGGTCTCTGTGCCGATTTTTCCCCAAAACCCCTTCGTGATCAGCCCGGCAATGGTTTTCATATTAACATTTCCGTCAAATCCGATCGCGAATTTAATTATATGGACGCTGTAATTGCCGGTATTCTGGATAAAATCTCGGAGATGACTCTTTTTTTGAATCCGCTTGAAAATTCCTATGAACGTTTTGGACAAAATAAAGCGCCGCTCTACATCTCTTGGTCAAAAGAGAACCGTTCCCAGCTCGTCCGTGTTCCCGCGGCGCTGGGCGAATATCAGCGCGTAGAGCTTCGTTCTCCTGATCCGTCCACCAACACCTACCTGGCGTTTGCCTTGATCATTTACGCGGTCCTCGACGGAATCCGTAATAAAACAGAGCTCCCCGCTCCTGCCGATATCAATCTGTATCGGGCTGATAAAGATACGCTTGCGCGCTTTGGCCAACTTCCGAAAGACTTTAAAACAGCCTGTTTTCTTGCCGCAAACAGTTCTTTTATCAAGAAATATATACCTGACGCGATCTTAAACATTTATTGCAAACAGTAATTTATACGAGTTCCAAAGAAAGGAGAGCATAAAATGAGTCTAAAAGAGCGTACATACAGTATTCTTGTTGTATCTTCGACAGACAGTTTTGCCTCTGCCTTTATCGGCTCTCTTCCTGAAATCCGGTATTATCCTGTTCTTACGGCTTCAAGTGTCAGCGCAGCGAAACGAATGTTAAAAGAAAAGTCTTTCGATTTTGTCATTATCAATTCTCCTCTGTCTGATGATATCGGCGTTCGTTTTGCGATCGACCTTTGTTCCTCCAGACAGATCGCCGTTCTGCTTTTAGTAAAACGGGATATTCACTCTGATATTCATGACAAGGTTGCCGAATATGGAGTGTTTACACTTCCAAAGCCAACTTCAAAACCGACCCTCCTTCAGGCGTTAAGCTGGATGGAAAGTTCCCGCGAGCGTTTAAGGCAGCTTGAAAAGAAATCTTTATCCATCGAGGAAAAAATGGCGGAAATCCGTCTGGTCAACAAAGCGAAATGGTTTTTGATCAGTGAACTTTCTATGAGTGAACCGGAAGCTCACCGCTACATAGAAAAACAGGCAATGGATCGCTGTATTCCAAAGCGATCCATTGCCGAAGAAATTATCAAGACTTATACTTGATCTTCTCCTCCTTCCACTTCCGACTTTATTATCAGAAGTGCAGGGAGGTAAAATTATGTTTTTATTCTGTCAGTCAGGCTTACCGCCTTTTCTTTCTGCCTAAGAATCTGCCTGCCGCCGCAAGCATTGCCGCAAATCCTAAGGTCGTCCATCCGACCGGCGTTTCCTTATCTCCTGTCGCAACAGCCTTTTCATCGCTTGCCGATGGTGTTCCATTCGTTGACGGTGTATCGTCCGGCGACAGTGAATTATCTGGATTCACAATATCTGTATTACCGGAATCCGGATCTGTCGGTGGATTCGGCTCCGATTTTTCCAGACCTTCTATCGCTTTTTGCAGTTTTTCCAATGCCTCATTCACATCTTCTTTTACTGCATTTTCTCCAAGCTTTAAGACTTTTTCCGCCTCTTTTAAAGCTTCTTCCAGAACCGTTTTACTGTCTTGTGTATAAATACTCAAATCTTTGCCTGCATATAAGTCATATGCCGCCTGAAGTTCTGTAAGATCTCCTTTATACATAGTCAGCCTTTTCCCGACTTCTATCAGTGTCTTATACGCTGTCTCCACTTCTTCGCTTGTTGCATCCGGCTTCTCATCAATCGCTTTTGCATTTTTATACGCTTCCTCATACTCTTCGCGCACAACCGGAATTACATCCTGATATTTTTCATCTTGCATCTGTTCTTCTGCATGCCGGATTGCCTCTTTAAGATGAGACTTATCGACTTCTTCTTTTTCCTGTTCAAATACAGCCGTAAAAGCGGCGCTTTCTTTTGCATCAAACGTATATTTTTCCTGTTCGCTTACCGGGTTTCCTTTTTCATCTTCCCAACGGACAAATTGATATCCTTCTTCCGGATATGCTTCGATTGTAATCTTGCTTCCCTTTTTCACAGTATTTCTTTGGGAAACAGTTCCCTTTCCTTCTGTCTGCGGTATGATTTCCACAACTTCTTTTCCCATTAATTCTGATAAGGACAGTTCTTCATATTTCATAATATCCTGTGAATGTAATTCTGCCGGATTGTAAGAATCATACTTTTCATACATCAGACCGATTTGGTGATTCGGAAGTTCGCTCAGGCAGGAATATGCAAACCCTGCATTCTTACTGTCTACCGAATAATCGTAAGTCCAATCAATTTTATATTTTTCACTTCCTTCTTTTCCGGTATCTGTGATCAAACCGATCTTGACTCTTCCGTCTCTTCGATAATTTCCCACACCGGCAGGAGTGGACATGATCAGCGCCGGCTTTCCTTCTATCAGACCGCCATAGCGGATCACGGATAACTGCGATCCCCATCCCGGCTGGGTCATTCCCGGTACATACGCCGCTTCTGTCCATGTTTTTCCTCCGTCCAGGCTCACTGCTTCCGCTATCTTAGAACCTGTTGATCTCGCATAAACACGAAGCGTTCCATCCGGCATTTCTACGATCTGTGATTCTGACATCGCCGCTTTCTTCGTAGACGGTCCTTTTGCATAATTCCATGTTGCTCCATGATCGTCGCTGTAAATAATTCCCGACTGTGCCGTATCATAAACCGGTACGATCAACCGCCCCTTATATTCTCCGTTTTTAATCTGCATGCCTCTTCCCGGACCTGTGACAAGCACTCTTGAATCTTCTGCTTTGACCATTCCGTTTAAAAGTATCGGATCAGACCATGTTTTTCCGTCATCATCACTGTACTTCATATACAGCCATGTCGTAGGCAATGCTTTGAATACTGCATCTGCATACATAATGTTCATCGGAACGTCTTTGTCTGTCTCATCTGTTACAAGCTGTCCCGAACCGTTCGTAGGATCGAATCTTGACGATTTTTGTTTGACTGTCTGCAATACATTATCCTTCAAAATTTCAAAATTACTGTTCAGAGAATACTCTGTCGGCTGATTCGTTGTATCATTATAGATAACACCATTCTCCCTCACTGTATAATTATAATCTGTTTCTCCTGCCTTTTGCAGTTTCAAGTATTTTTTCCCTTGAATTTCTTTATATCCGCTTCCTGTAACTGCCTGCGGAGAACCATATCCAGCCGCCATAGCGTCCGATATCAAAAATACACGTTCTGTCTCTTCGTCCTGCAAAAGAACCGGATCGATAAATGATGCGCTTTGATTCACTCTTGTCTGCGTTCCTACCGGAATTTCCAATGTATTATCTTCGTAATCCCCATAGTGGAACAAAAGTTCCGGCTCGCTCCAGTTCTTTCCTCCATCTTCACTTCTTGCCACTGCGATATCAATATTATTCGGTGAATCGTGCGTACCTCCAAACCTTGCGTCTGCCGCGCTGATCACTGTACCGCTTTTCAGTGTCAAAAGCGCCGGAATCCGGTAATAGTTCGCGCCTGTTCCGTCATTTTTATGGAAAATCTGCTGTAATTCAGGATATGCGGTCTTCTTCGTTTCCTCGATCAGTTCTTCATCTGTTAAAGGAGTCTCATACACTTCGATCTTATGGATATTTCCTCCGAAAGTATATTTATTAATTCCTCCCCTTTTTGTTGCCCCCAGAGAAACAGTATCTAATCCCGTAATTTCAGAAATAAAGCGGTATCCTCCCAATGCAGCGGCGTCTACCGTCAGCACTTTCTCTCCGTTTGCAAACAACTGATACGTTCCTTTTTCTTTATCTGCCTGAAGCGCAATTATATTTTCTGCAGGTTTTCCTTTATAATCTGCCTTCACTGCATTTGCCGCTTTAAATCCATAATTCATCGCGCTCTCATTTCTGATTTCGCAGCCAAGTACTCCTTCAGGTCTGATATAAACATGAAAATGTCTGTTTTCATGTCCTGCTTTTGCATTGGAAACACTAAACAAAGACTGAATTGCCTGATCGCTTGTCGATGTATAGTGTACTAAAATCGTACCTTCTTCCAGCTTCATCAATTTTTCTGCGTAATCTTTTGTACTTAATTCTACCGGTGATCCTACTGCGATCTTCTGATCCTCTTTTCTGAAAACCAATCCTCTGCCTACCGCGTATATTTTAAATATTTTTTCTTTTTCAGCCTCTGCATTTTTTGCTTTCAGCCGGATCGTATATGTCTTTCCTTCCTCCAGTTTCTTTGCTGTTTTCAACACTCCGTTTTCTATCGCAAAATATGGATTATGAGTGTCGCCTTCTCCTGTGCAAAGAGAGAAAACATAGTTTCCTTCAGGAGCCATCTCATTAACTGTGAATGTTCCCACCGTTGTTCCTTCATTCAAGTTTTCTACTTTTTCATCACTCAAACAAATATCAAATGCTTCCTCAAGCGTATTATTTAATTCAATCTCCTGTTTTTGAAATACTGTTTTTTCCGCCCGGTCTTTCAGCCATGCAGACACTTCTACCTCGTATTTCTGATTCTCGGGAAGGTTTTTTAAAACAATCAACTTCTCTCCTGCTTCTGCATCTGTCTCATATGTCTGCCCTGATGCTTTGGAAACCGCTTTCAGATGCACCGCCCCTATCTGAGACTTGCTGTCTTCTTTCAGCTTTTCCAAAGACACGCCGATGCGGTTCGGCGTTTTTATAACTTCCGGAGTGATTTCAGATGTTTTCTCATTGATCGGCATCTCATAAAACAAATTGGCAATCGCGCTGTCCTCTTTCCACAATCCGCATCCTTTTAAAAAGTGTCTGGTCATAAGAAGGTGTCCGTTTGCGCCCGGATGCAGATTATTTCCGAATAAAACAGTATCTTTTTTCAGCCAGCCGTAATCGTTAAACGCTTTTTGAAGTTCCGTATACTGATCGATATAGATCAGGTTCTGCTCGTCTGCGACCTGCTTCATTTTTGCAATATACTGCGGTATATTCGCTTCTCTTGAACCGGTATTCCACATTGGCGTTGGCGTTCTTAAAATGATCACCGCGTCTTTATTTTTATTTCTGATCTTCTCTATGATCGTCTCAAGATTCTTTTTGTATATATCCGCCGTAAGTCCTCCTGTTGCCGCATCATTCGTTCCAAGCATGATCGAGACTACGTCAGGAGTATATTTTTCCAATCTCTGTTCAATATTATTCAGCGTACTTGTTGTCGTCGCTCCTGAAACAGCCGTATTGATCACAGTATCTGAAGCTCTTCCCATCTCATCTTTCAAATATTTTTCAAAAGTCTGAGCGATCCCGTCATAACCTTTTGTCCACAAAGCCGCATGTGTAATAGAATCTCCCATGAACAGCCATGTCATCTTATCTTTTTCTTTCAGCTTTTCCGAAAGCGCTTTTTGCTTTTCATCCAGCGTCTGCCCATACGCGATTCCGACATTGCCTGCTTCCGTTTTTCCTGTCACAGTTTGAAGCTGTGTCGTTCCGTCTGATGAAATACATTTGAAAAGGTACTCTTTTCCCGATTCTGCTCCTGTAATCGTAAATGTATTCCCATCCGCACTTCCCGTTATTTTTTTATCTCCAATACTCAACTCGTATCTCCACGACGTTTCATTTGTTTCCGGGATCTGTACATGCAGACCGGCATTCTCCGCCGTCACAACCGGAAGAACGTTCAAATATACGTCCGGCTGCTCTTCTTCTTTCAGATTCAGAGTCACTCCGTTTCCCGGATAACTGTCCGTCGTCTTGATCGTAGCTGCGGAAAACTGTTTTCCGATCTCAAAATGTCCCGCTGCGTTCAGCGTTTGACCGTCTTTTAATTTATTATTTTTAAAATCATCCTGATTTGTCTGTGCAAAATGATCGACTACAACGATCCGATCGAGCTTCTCCGACTCGTCTTCGTATTCTTTTACAACTTCGTCTACCGCTTTACAGTACAGCATGATTGTTGCATTTACCGCATCATCTTTAACTGCAAATGGCTTTTGGATCACAGCAAATCCTTTTCCGTTTTCTTTTAATCCTAATGACAGGTTGATAAATTGACGCAATGAATCTTGAAACGAAGCAATTCCTGCTTCTCCTGCCTGATAATCCTCTTTCCCGACGAGATAAGCCGCCGCTTTCGGGCTGTAATCCGCCACTAAAGTCTGATAATTGTCAACGACGTCTTTTAAAGTCTGACCGGCCTTTCCTGTGTTGATCGTATAACGCTGCCGCCCGTTTTCATTTCCTGCTTTCGTCCACCGCACATACTCTTCAAACTGTCCTACATAATTTCTTACCCCTCTTGTCTGGGCAAATCCTCCCTGTACGGCTTCTCCTCCTGTAAATACCCATGAGTTATCGCCGTACTGAATTTGAAACATCTCGCCCACTGCCGAACCGCTTGCGATCTCACCGGAAGTTTCCGGTTTCGATATCGCGATCGCGTCCGCGTCCGTCAACGTTTCACTTGTAATGATAACGTGAGAAATCTCCCCCTGAAATCCTTTGTAAACCTGTCCGTCTTTTGTTTTCTGCGCTCCGATCGTCACCTGATCCAGAACCGACTGCTTTGAAAAAAGACCTCTGTTCCCTGCGTCTGTGTTACTCCACATTTCCTGTCCGTCGATCGTCAGACGCATCGACTTCTCATTCTGACTGCTGACAACGACAGTGTGCCAATTCCCATCTGAAAATGAAGCCGGTCCTACATGTTCCGCCGCAGTATGTTTATATACCATACGAAACTTTTCATTCGCCCTTATAAAGAAAGAAGTACAGTCGCTTCCCCTGTTAAGATCTGTCGGAAGATCGATCGTTTTATCTTTCGCTCCCAGTAAAACGCCGTCCGCTTTTTTGGAAGCTTTAAATCTGAACACTACGCTTCCCGTCTCTATTTTATGTATTTGTTCCGCATGATCGCTGACATCGACGGCGCGCGTTCCGTCAAATCTCTGTTCTTCGCCCTGAAATTCCTGAAAGAGAACTGCTTTTTCTTTTAAATCGTCCAATTTACTTTTGCTTTCCGCCTGATACGATTCCTGTCCTTGTTCATTCTGCATTTCATATGCCTGAACAATCAATTTCATATCATCTGCAGCTGTAAACGCTAAAGAGCCTGCCAAAAGTACAGCAGTCCACCGCTTCCAATCCCTCATTTCCTTTCCTCCATTCTTTTTGTGAATTGTAGATATTTTTTCCGGTATTTCAGAATTATTTTGGTATATTATGCACCCATTATATCATCAGGCAATATATGTATCTTGTGCATTTTCTACTATTATATATGCTTTTTTATACATTTCGGAACTTATAATCAATTTGCAATGTGCCTCCTTTGAACTACAAAAAGCAAGCCCTTCTCAGACTTGCTTTTCTTATCTCTTTCCGACATATTCAATTAACCAAATCTTCCCGTAATGTAATCTTCTGTCTTTTTATTTTGCGGTATTGAAAACAGTTTTTCTGTATTGTTGTATTCCACAACTTCTCCGAGAAGGAAAAACGCCGTATTGTCAGACACACGCACTGCCTGCTGCATGTTATGCGTAACCATGACAATCGTATAATCTTTTTTCAGCTCCATCGCAAGGTCTTCGATCTTTGATGTGGAGATCGGGTCAAGCGCCGATGTCGGTTCATCCACCATTTTGGGTAGGATGCCCTCAACCCCTTGTAAACACTGGGCTGTACGGCGTATAATTGCGTGTTTTGTGTACTCTTTTTGTGGTATTTTTCCCCTTCGGGATCGATTATTTCTTCTCATTTTGCTTTTCATACCTTCTATCTTTTCTTCATTTTTCACAACATTACATTTTACTGCTGTGATACCATTGTACGAAAATCATGTAAAATCGACTACCACCAGTTTGTTAAATCAAAGTAAAATTTATGTGAACGGACAACAGACGCATAGATCTGCGTCTGCCATCCAGCAATTTGCTATTTTACATTCTTTACAAATTTTACAAATTTTTAATCGTATTCAAAGCTCGTTTCCCAAGCGCCTTTTTTAACCTGTTGTTTTCTTCCTGCAACGCCGCCATTTCTTTTAACAATTTTTCATTCTGTTCCTCTAATAATTCAATTTTTCTTTTTTGTGCGATATTTCCTATGTAACGCTTTGGACTCACCATACCTGCCTGCTGTTCCACCGCCCGGTCTAACAAAGCTCGCACTTCTTCGTTTTTGTAAAAAAATCCTCTTGATAAACCTGTCTGCTCTATCAGCTTTGTTACAGTGACTTTTTCACCATTTTCCAACATTTTATAGATTTCTTTCTTCGCTGTGTCAATTTTTCTCTTATTTCTCTTCTTATTTACAGCTAACATCGTATCGTACTTGTTCATATTCCTCGCCCCATCCATCTAAATTTTCCAGAATCAGCTGCGATAACCTTTCTCGCACTTTCCTTGTTTCATCCGCCAGGATCTGATTACTCATTTTACGATAATATTTTACATTGTGAACGCTGCTGTGTCCCAGTAGTCTTGCGATTGTCCAATCATCCAGATGCATTTCTGTCAGCTTCACGCCATAGTAATGACGGTACATATGTGTTCCGAAACCGAATAATCTTCCATAATCATCCCGTAAATCTTTCTCCCGTATCATCTGCACAACCTGTGTCTGTATCCTATTATATTGTGCCGGTAAAGACGGATCGGAGTCACTCACAAAAATGTATTCTGTCTCTCCCCATTTTTTCTTTGTATATTGTATGGATCGCTCAATCAGTATTGCTATTTCTTCGCTGACAGGTTTTTCATATGGGTGCGTTTTCATCTGCCGGATATGAACCACTCTGTCTCCCGGTTGCCCTCTAAGGCAATCAGTCCGAAGTGTAAGTGTGTCAGAGATTCGTGTTCCAAGCATCTGATGTAGGATCATTAGCCTGGCTATCTGCTCATTCATTTTTACAATTTCTGCATTCAGTCTTTTTAATTCCTCATCAGAATAGGTTCTGAATTCTGCTCTTGCAGTTGGTGGAATATCTCTGTTAATGATCAGATTTTCCAAAACAGGGTACTTATAAGTTTTTCCAACCGCTTCCAGCAATGCCCGCAATCTTGTAAGTTCCGCATGCAGTGACTTTGTTCTTGTCCTGTCCGTTTTCAAATGGATCAGATATTCCTCAAAAATGTCTCTGTCTAACTCTCCAAGTGATTGTATTTGCGGATGTTTCTTATACAGATATTCCGTCAAGCGTTTTCCTGCGGTCATTTCCTTTGAAACCGTAGCGATTGCTTCCCTTTGAAGCAGTAGATAAATTCCTTTTTTTATTTCATTTTTCATATCAGGCTGACGGATATTTGTGAAATTCAATGTTTTGTATTTCTTGATTGGATTATTTTTTATCTCAATGGAAAGGTTATCTAATTCCCAGACATCCTTTTCTGTCTCATCTTTCCACATATCCGCATAAGTAAAATCCAACATCCGCAGCAGATAAGAAATATTAGGATTCCTGGTCATGCCATCTTTGCTATATGGGCTTGGACTTTTTCTGTTTATCTGGATTCCTTCTGTCATCAGCCATCGTTTAAACTGACGCTCCCATTTCTCTTTTGACTGCTCCCGCATACTTTCTGCACAAACAATTCTGCTGTTTAAAAATCTACAGATTTGATTATAATACACCCGATGCTGGAATGATGTTCCCAGTGTATAAATTCTGGCACTTTCTTTAATGTAGGCACCCCATTCCTTCCGAAGCTGTTGCGTTGGCAGTAAACTCAGATCAAAGTATGGCTCTCGCCCACACTTTTTACGTTCCTCTTCACTGGCTTCCTGATAACATGCTAAGTCTTTGAAGTAAATTCTCTGTCCTGACATTTCTGAATCAATAAAATCCAACATATGCAGAAAGTATAAAACGATAGGTGTTCGTTCTCTCCAGTTTTTATTTTTATTGGATTCTCGGTATGCCTTCAATCCTTGTGCGCTAACCCAGCTTTCAAACTGCTGTCCCCATACTGCTTTCGTCTGAACCTTCATACTGTCTACCGACAGGTGATTCATAAATTCACATACCCGTTTAAAATATACCGTTTCCTGGCGGACGCTGCTCAGAGATTTCACTTCTCCACAATGCTTGATATAGAATGTCCATTCTTCTTGAAGTTTTAAAGTTGGCAGTTTTCCTATTTCAAAAGATAGTTTACTGGTACATTTTTTCCGCTGTTCTTCAGTTGCTTTCTGGTAGCATTGTAGTGTCCTTATGTCTATGACTTCCTCCATGCTTCCACCTCTCTTTCAATCCAACAGACAGCGAATTGTCTGTTTCCTTAAAATATGCTTTGCTTGCTTCATCAATCCAGCGTGGCATATAATCAATGTATTGCTGCGTCATTTCTTCGTAAGCATGTCCTAGATAATCCCTTACACTTTGAAGCGGAACTCCCTCATCATAAAATACGGTAGCTAATGTATGCCGATACCCATGTGCCTGGAATATATACGTTCCATCTCCTATTTGGTATGTTTCACATAACTTTTTCATCCGTTCCCGGAAGGTAGAGCTGCAAAATGCACCGCCCTTTTTATTTTGGAATACATAATCCTCCGGCTTTCTCCGTTTCTTTTTGATATATACCTGCATCAGCCTGTATAACACTTCCGGTATAGGAATCCGTTTGTAATTCCTCATTTTCACCTGATAAATCTGCATCCAGTAATCATCGTCCTGTCTGTAATACTCTTTTGCCTTGATCGTACAAACTTCACTGATTCGCATCCCCACTGCCCAAAGATGTAGGTACATCAACCGGATATCTTCCGGAAAATATTGCAGATTCTTCAAGATTTCCTTAGAAATCACTTCATCTACCGAACGGTCATGATGCCTGTATATTTCTGTCTTTAAGTAATATTCTTTATGAAAAGGAATTCTTTTAACCTGGTATCGTGTCAGCAGATATTGGTAAAAATGATCGACTGCTTTCACATAGCGGTTGAACGTATTGGGATGCAGCTTCTTTTCTCCTATATATTTAAAGAAACGATCAATGTTTTCTCCTGTCAGTTTTCTGGCATCTTCAAATTCTGTTTCATTATAATAAGCCAGAAAACTCTGTATATAATGAGCTTCTTCCCGAAGACTGCTCAGAGACAATGTAGATAACCCAATCCCATACTTCATATATTCTTGAAATAATCTTCTATTCTGCAAATGTCTTACCGTTTGAAAAGTAACTGTCCGCACCATATTGCTCTGGTTCACTCTTTCTTTTTCAAAGCAGAATCTGGAAAGATACCACACATTTGCATTCCAATTGGTTTCTTTCGCTTCTGTAAATAGCACTTCTCTACAGTAATCAATGATGCGATTTGGCTTTTTCTTCCGTTCTATCAGATATTGCCGAAATGCGACCTCTTCTTCGGCTTCCAGATATTCAATATCCTCAATCCCTCTTTCAGAACAAAAGTTATAAAAATATCGCAGATGTCCTAATTTTTCTACCCTGTAATCGTTACTATAATCATCGGTAATCAATTTCTGCAGGCTCTGAAAAATCTGCCTTTTCATCCGTTCCGGACTTTTCTGTTGAAAATCCCATATCAATGCTTTTTTATCTGTACTTTTGTTAAATCTGGAAGCTATTTCCTGATCTGGATAATATAGAAGAAACCATATTTTATTTTCATATAGTATCTTCTGGTTTCTTCCCAGCAATGTATTTGCTTTTTCTCGGATTGCATGGCGTTTGATCCAATCAAATCCTGTCAGATATTTCACCTTCGTTCCACGAGTCAATTCCGAATTCAACCAGTTCTCATATTCCTGCCGATAGGGATAATCCAACTCTTCTATGTGCCGGATCGCTTTTTCTGTCATGTAGCTTTCCACACTATTCCGGATTGTTCCTGCCACCTCGATACAGGTTTCCAGCTCCTTATGTAATTGGATTTGCTCTTCTTCTGTCAATCTTTGCTGTGATAATCTCCATGCCTGCGTGGAAAGCACTGGCATCTTATATCACCTCGATTCTTTATAATAATTCCTGCACTCCATATAAAGCAGAATGCTTGTTATAAAATTCCGTACTTGCCTGTTTTAGCTTGTCATCCATTAAATTCAGATATCTGGTCGTTGTATCTAAATGTCGATGTCCAAGAGACTGGCTGACAAGTTCCAGCGGCCAGCCGGAATCCCATCTTGCGTTAGCGAAATATCTTCTCAGCATGTGAGGCGTGATCTTAATTCCTGTCTTTTTTTCCATTCGATGGAACATATCATATACGCTTGCCACCTGCATCGGCTTTCCTTCTGTTTCACCTGTAATATTGATAAACAGGTAATTCTGACGCCGAAGGATGTCCCAGTATTCCGAAATATAAAATAGCAGGAAATCATAGGTGTCTGCACTTAACCTGCCTTTCCGTTCCTCTGCATTCTTTGCACGTGCATCGTTAGCATTGTCATCTCGGAAGCAGACACGAACGGAATGATTTTCATAATCAATATCTTTTGTATAATCAATCCCCAGCAATTCACCAATCCGAAATCCCAGTTCTGACGCCATCAGTATTAGCAGTTGATCCCGGCAGTTTGTACACGCTTCTAAAATAGTCACGATCTCATTTTTCTCTGCAGCCCGGACTTCCCGTTCTTCTTCTTTCAAATATCCTGCAAAGGATCGAAACCTTAACCTTCGCTTCACTCCCACACTATTCGCAACATGGATCGTGCCATAAGAGAGTACCTGCAAAGGTCCAAATTGATCTTCTGCCATTTCTAAAAAGGAAAAGAACCCGAACACATTTTTTAGATATGTGTTACAGGTTCTGTTTCTTGGCGTTTTCTTCAGATTTTTTGTATGGTTTCCCGCTTTCAGCCATTGCAGGAAATCTGTGAAATGATTAAATTGTGCTTCATAATCCATCTGGCAGACATCTGTAAATCCCATTTGTCTGCCATCGCAGAAGTTCATATAGTAACAGATGGATCTCGCCAGACTTCCTACGGTGTTTGGAGACTCTTGAGCACGCGTCTTATGTGTTAAAAATCTTGTCGGAAGGAGTTCTATCTCCATTGTTTCCATATTCCGAATGAAGAAATATTTCACTTTTCCATCTCTGATCATTTCTACTTCGTATGCTCTCATATCCATTCACCGTCCTTTCCTCTAACGCTATACACATTATACCCACTTCATGTCAAAACGTCTATTCATCAATACCAACAATCCCTCGCAAAAGGGTTCTAAAACTGTACTAAACTTTCTCTGTTAAACTTGTTTCAGTTTAAGCATAACCAACAATTCCGGCAAACGAATTTCTTCCGACAATTACAGATAATATTCCACGCCCTTCCGGCTGCGGATAAAAGCCTGTACCTCTCTCAATTCTTCTGCCATCTGACAAGTTGGAAGTGCATTCAGCACATCTTCATGATACTTGCCACCTTGTACTGCTCTATTATCTAAAATAGACACTACGCAGGTATCGGTTTCTGTCCGGATGGCTCTTCCAAACCCTTGTCGCAACCGTTTCTGCATATCCGGCACAATGATGGACTGAATATAGGCTTCCAAGGATTCATAGGTTTCTTTCTCCGCCTCGCTGATAGGATCCGGCACTGCAAAAGGCAGTTTCACGATAATCAGTGAAGATACCATATCTCCCGGAAAGTCCACCCCTTCCCAACAGGAGCCGGCTGCGAACAGCACCCCGTTTTCCATAGTCTTAAACCGCAGGATTTCTTCCTGGGAATGCCTCCATACTTCCACCATGGGAAATGGCAGGCTGTCTCTTAAAATCTGGTACACACTTCCCATCAACGTGTAAGAAGTAAACAGCACCAGCGTATGTCCGTAAGTGGAACAGATCAGGGAATGGATATGGTTTGCTATCATCACTGCCTCTTCCCGGCTTCCTCTCCTGCAATGCTCCAGCGTCTTTGGCAAGTATAACAGACAGTTCTTCTCATAGGAAAATGGGGACTCTGCCACATATTCCTGTACCCCTGCCCTTGCTTCCAGCCCGGTGACCTGTCGGGTGCGCAAAAAGTCTGCTCCTGCCTTTAGCGTTCCGCTGGTTAAGATTGCGGATATTTCCTCTTCCCTGTCCCATAACATCTTTTGAAGCAGTTCTGGGATTTCCCGGCTGGCTGCACACAAAATGGGAAGCTGCTCTTTATCCAAATATAGATAACGGACATATTTCTCATCGCTGCTGCAAAAACACTCTAGCACATCCTTCGCCTCTTCCAAACGGTTCCGTATCCACTTTGGAACACTTCGCTCTAATTTTTCTAAAAGGAATTCCAGCATCTCTACACCTTCCCACAGCGAAACTACACTATTCGTTGTATTACGGAATGTTTCCCTGATTCCTTTTCCGATCCGTTGTTCTGCTCCAACGACACGCAATGCTTCGCCCATCACTGTCCGAAGGATTCTTGCCTCTTCTTTCTGATGCTCCCGTTCCAGATAATACACCATTTCCCGGATATCATCCATACACAGATTTTTCCCGAACATCTGCTTGGCCGCTTCCGGCAGCTTATGGGCTTCGTCTACAATCAATGTCCGATAATCCGACAATAACGGTTTATATCCTTCTGCTCTATGATACGCATCTGCCAGTAAATAGTTGTGATTGCAGATTAAAATAAATACATCCTGTTTCTTGGCTTCTTCCAGATACCTCTGATAGCGGCACATCTGTCTGCCCGGACATTCCCTTGGGCAGAATTTCGGCACACATACCAGCCTTCTGTCAAATCCACTCAAATCTTTTACCGTATCCATATCATAATGTTTCCGCAAAGACAGCAACGCTTCTTTTTGGGCAGCATTCTTCTGTTTATGGCGGATTGCCTCGATTCGTTGTTCCAGCCTGTTGTCACAGACAAAGTGTTCCTTTCCTTTCCGCACCACTGCCCGAAGAGGAGACTGGATCATGCCTTGTTCCAACAGCACCCTGGATAAAAATGGAATATATTCTGTTACTATGGCTTTCTGCAATGCAATGCTGGAAGTGGACACCACCACCGGACGCTGTTCCAACGGATTTCCTCTTCCTGTCAACATAGAATACTTCCGCAATAGTACGCAGGCTACCAGATAAGCGTACGTCTTGCCAATTCCTACCCCTGCGTCACACAGTGCAATTCTTTCTCCCAGCAAGGTATCTAACATTTCATGGCACAAGCGGATCTGTTCTTCCCTGACTGCCAATCCCTGTTCCGGAAGCAGCACCCGGAAAATCTTCTCTACTTCCTGATGCGCCCTCTTTTGATATTCAACTTTGTAAAACATATTGCTTCTTCTTTCCGCATGACGTTAATACCACAAGGATACGGCTGTGGGATTTCCCACAGCCGCATATATCTGATATCAACGACACACTCTTTTTTGATTTCTTATCGTTTTTTCTTTAGCACCGTATTTGTCCTCGACTCCCCGGCTGCCGCACCATATCTATGGCAGGGAACATTACAGGCGGATGCTTCGCTTCGCATCGCTCGCAGATTTTCTGAAAGTCTTGCTGATTACAACTTGGAGTCCATCCTCT
>UMEL01023714.1_pt1 | contig 17848 bp, 10 predicted proteins | sample 1964741 | NCBI WGS metagenome assembly UMEL01 (sample SAMEA4836019, study PRJEB28245) | human gut metagenome | biome: gut microbiome; material: fecal sample | place: Denmark | collected 2008
TCTGTCACTACCATTCCGTCGAACTTCCATTCATCGCGCAGGATGTCTTTCAGTACGAACTTGTTTGCCGTACCCGGCACGCCGTCGTTATCATTGAACGAAGTCATGAAAGTGGCACATCCCGCATCTACTGCGGCCTTGAAAGGGGGAAGATACACATTACGCAACACTCTTTCGGGAACAAACGTAGAATTATAATCCTTACCGCCTTCGGAAGCGCCATAAGCCACAAAGTGCTTTGCACATGCTGCCATTGAAGTAGGGCTGTTCAGTGAGCTTCCCTGAAAGCCCTTTATCATTGCCGTACCCATTACCGAAGTCAGATAAGGGTCTTCTCCACAACTTTCGGCGATGCGTCCCCAACGCGGGTCGCGTGAAATGTCTATCATAGGCGCAAACGTCCAGCGGATACCATCGGCAGAAGCTTCCACGGCAGCTACACGTGCACCGCGCTCTACTATCTGAGGATTGAATGTGGCGGCTTGCCCCAGCGGAATGGGGAAGATAGTCTTATAGCCATGTATCACATCTCGGGATACCAACAGGGGAATGCCCAAACGGGACTCCTCTACCGCCACTCTCTGTATCTTGTTCACCAATGCCGAATCGGTATAGTTCAGTATAGAGCCTACCTCGCCCTTACGTACCTTGCCTGCCAGCTCGTCGAAATCCCACGGGCTTAGCTGGTTCATCTGCCCCAACTTTTCTTCAAGGGTCATCTTGTCGAGCAAGGCTTCCACTTTGTTCTCTATTTCCAAATCGGCATTCGTATTTTTTGTACCGCAAGCTGTCAGCGACAAGGCGGCAACGGCTACGGTAAATAATGTATTGGTCAGTTTCATATATAAAGATTAAAATTTAGTTTACAGCAAGAGTAGCTGTCATTAAATTATACGCGGTTACATCAAAAAGCACAAATCGGATAAAAGACTTCACCGGGCACACCGTGCCAGTCTTTCTCTGTTCCTGCTTCCATTAGGCACAAACCATGGCCGTCTACTGTACCATTATAAAAGGTAACGGAAGGAATAGCACCTGACAATTCATCCGCCCCGATTTTCTTCAATGACTTATTGATGCGTTCTTGTCCTGAAGTAGAAGCCTCCTCTGATGCCGCATCTTCCCCCTTGATAAGATATTTAAGTTCATTGAACGAAGGAGCATACCAGGAAGTGGCATTCGGTATGCTTTCCTTATGGTTTGCCAAAGCAGTGAAAGATACCCCCTCTGATGGTGCCAATAAGCCCTGTGTCGCTTTATAGCCGTTGGATACGTCCATACTTGTATAATTGTCCGAATCTATCGCCTGCAAAGCAGCTTCTATCGCATTTACGTCTCCGCTTCCGAAATTTTGCCCCTTCTTCAATGAGACCACCAAGCCATGCTTATTTTTATATCCGTCCAAAGCCTCACCGTCCAAATCATTCATTTCCTTAAAGGCATTGAAATCATCATCCAGTATATGAAACACAACACCTTTACATGTCAGTCCGGCAGGAATAGCAGCGGCGCTACTCGGAATGATAACCACATTATTGGTAGCGTCGGATACACAATAAAAATCACCTGCTGCCACAGTTTCCTCATCACCACCCGCCGACGGCATCGTGCACGGGAAAGTATATTGCGTACCGGATACCATAGAAGTAGTGCTGCTTATCGTCTTTGCCGATACGTTGCCCGATATGGTATAGAAATATCTGAATTCGTTCTGCTCCAACTGTACACCATCCTTTATCAGACAAACATAAGTACCGTTTAGAGTAGCCGGAGTGTACATGGCATCACCTATGGATAATCCAACATCGGACATTTCCACATTGTATGTGAACTCCTCCCCGTCCACATCTACAACAGATTCAGCCGAAAGCTCTATCAAAGAAAAAGCGTGTTCGAAGTTGATATCCAGTTCCGGAGTAGGATTGGCAATCTCGCATACCAGCAAATCCATTTGCTTAAAATCGTCTAAAGAGCTTTGATCGGCCTTTATCTCCACTGTATTCTTCAAGGCTTCTAAAGAAGCTACATTCGTTGGGAGACTCTCGTTATACGGATAGTAAGCGATAATCTTGCTTATGGCAGAAGTATAATATGCGTCATCACCGCCAACCCAGCCTCCGGCTTCCGTATAGGAGAATGGAACGTTGCCTATCTGTTCATTATCATCTATCAGTATAAGCCCGAGTTTATCATCGTTCTCAAACTTTATGGCATAGCCCGTATAGGATGAACGCGTACTCTGATTTGCTCTAAAACCGGTTTGCTCTACTGTATGGATAGTGAGAATGTCATCAGAAGCACCTGTTGCGCTTTCTTCCTCCAAGCCCGGCATATTATCTTGTGCGCAAGCCGAGAGCAACAATAACACAGATGCCAGTCTGATATATAAATATAGTTGTTTCATAATAGTTTATTTTTTAGTGATTAGTTAGAAAGTTAGGATAAGGCGAACTTTATGTTCATTACCTACGGGCTTCCAAAAAATAGTACTGCCTATGGCTCCGTTCGCATTGAAGTTTACAACGTAAGCATTGGTATTCCCGCCATCGAATGAACTATCCCAATAAGTACCGTTCAACGGAATGTAATTGAGGTATGAAGTATTCGCAAGAACAGCCAAATCCTTCAACTGTGTGTGAGAAGGCAAATACCAACCGGATGTATTCTCCGGTGCATCCTTACTGGTAGAAGCCGATGCCGCCGGCACTTCTATCCTTTTTTCCTCAGCTTTCGCTATAAGATATTTCGTATTAGGATATCCCAAATACTTAGTGGTTTTTCCATCTCCTACTCCATTCTCCGGATAGTCATCCCCGGATAAACCTTCACTATCAGTTCCAGTCCGCCATTGGAAGGTATCATCTTCATCATTTACCTCATCCTTTAAAGCCACTACATAGCCGCGGATATTGTCTTCAAGTTTTGAACCTGTATAATTTGCAATATCATCCGTAGCATGCTTGCCTATCTTATATATTATACCTATTGTATTGCCATCTTTATAATCCGAGCCGAACTTTCCGTCTTTGTAGAAGTAATAACCTATTTCCATATACTCCTCAGTATATGCCAACTTTATGTCTGAACGGATATTGCTGAAAGTAAACGTAACCATACCACTACTCTGAGCTACCGTACGTACCCGGTCACATAAACCTTCGAAATTGATACCGCCGCTCGGTTTACTCTCCTTATAAGTTATGGAGAAACTATTATCAGTATTGATTATAAAGCCTTGATCATCCAAGCCATCATATCCATAACCATCCATTTCTTTTATTTCTTCAGGAATCACAACCTTAAAATTAGCATCCACAATATCACCACCATCGATATTCCCATTGCTCCAACCTATTTCACCGGACTCCATATCCACTTTCAATCCCTGTTTGCTGACCGATAAGTAATACCGCTGCCATACATTAGGCAGCAAGTCACCCGTCTTCTTCACCACATCGTTCGCATCGTCCTTGCTCGGGGTATACGTATATACGTCTCCTCCGATTTCTATCCGTATCAGAGGCTTTCCCCACATATCACCCGACACCAGCATGGCTTCTCCGTTTCTGTAATATTCTCCTCTCGTATTGTGAGTAGCAATCAGCTGGTCTGCCTCGCCTACCGGTGTCACCTCACCATCCGTGTACATTACCGCTCCATAGCCTACAAACGAAATCTTCGCGTTGTTTACCTCTTCTTCCGTGTACCCTTCAAACTTCTGAAGCTCCCACCACATCCGGGTCATCCGGTGCTTAAACACAAGGCGCATATTCTTGGAATTGACCTTGGCGGTACTTACCAGCAAATCGCAGTCAAAGAGTTTCTTCTCCGTAGTCTGGTCTGTCAGGTCTATCGGTTCATCGGTAAGCGGGCTCCATGCCAACACGTCGTAACTTGTTCCGTCCCACACATAAGGCGTATCCTCGGTAGACATTTTTCCGTCGGCTGCCACTTTGTAGGTTTTCGCGGTTTCGCCAACTTTTATGCCTACCAGTTCGTCACCGTCCCATTGATTATTTGTTATTCTGCTTACCGCCTTGCCTATCTGGGCGGAGAAAACGATGTCACCTCTCTCCCGGCTGTTATCCAATCCGGTTTCATCCGCGCACGAAACGAGCACAAGGGACATAACCGCCATAAGTCCTATATAACAGTTGTGTATATTTATTAGATTCATAATTCTGATTCTTTAAAAGTAGATTGACAATTTAATTAAGGTCGGGCTCTAAAAGTCCTTTGTCAGAGTCTGCTCCGTTAAAGTCCCAGCTTCCTATCGTTCCGTTGGAAGAAACGTCGCCTCCCGCGGCACCGGGTTGTTCGGGACTTGTCGACTTGCGGTACACCCTTACATAATCCACATACATGCTTTGGGGAAATACGGTGTCTTCCGTAGGATTGCCGCCGAAAGTTCCTCCTACCGCCACATTCAGGATAATGAAGAACGGGTGGTCGAACACCCATTCGCCATCGGTTACATCAACAGCCTTTACTCTTTTATAAAGCACATTATCCACAAAGAAGTCTATTTTAGTCTCATCCCATTCTGCCGCAAACACATGGAAGTCGGTGTCAAACCGCTGTTTCTCGTATCCAAACGTCTGGGTTATGGCGTTTCCCGCCGAATGCCCCGGAAGATGCAAGGCGCTCGATACGATATTGGGTTGGTATCCCTTGTTCTCCATAATGTCTATCTCGCCGCATGCAGGCCATTCGTCCGTAGCGTAGTTGGCGCCCAGCAACCAGAATGCAGGCCAGATGCCCGGACCGTACGGCAACATCAGACGCGCTTCAAAGCGTCCGTATTTCTGTTCAAACAGTCCTTCCGTCTTAATTCTGGCGGAAGAATACGTTATCCCCTCATAGTTGTCCTCCAATGCGGTTATCTTCAGACATCCCAGGTTGTTGTAAGTTACATAAGAAGCGTTCTCTACTCTGTCGGTGTAGTTTTGCAGTTCCTGGTTGCCGTTTCCCGTAGCGCCCGTTTCGTGCACCCATTTCGAAGGATTGGGTTTACCGTCTTCGGTCGGCGTATCAAATTCATCCGACCAGGAAAGTACCCATTCCGTACGCTCGATGATTTCCTCATCCTTTTCGCAGCTACCCAGCAACAATGATAAGGAAATGGTAAATAAGCCCAATAATACGATTCTATAATGTTTCATAAGTCATCATCTTTAATAAAAATAAATATTATCCAAAAGAATGTTCTTGGTATTACTGTCACATCCCAGAACCAGTTGCGTTATCTGCTTGCCCGCATCGTTCAGCGGAATATCGAGCGAAAGCCATTGCCCCGCTTTGAAATCGGGATGCGTGGCCTTTGTAGCCAAATAGACAATATTGTTATTGCTGTTACTTTCGTGTATCTCGACTTTGAATTCAGAGCCTGTACCTATCTCGTCCATGCTCAATACATCCAAATGAAGATGTGTCATCGCCGAGCAATCGGCAACCGAATTGAATACGATGCCCACAAAGTTCAGATTGCTGTAATATCCGATATGATTGTCGCCGGTATCCATATCCTCATACTCCGCTGTGGAGTACTGCCACCGGGGATTCCAGTTGGCGGTAATCTTGTTCCTATAAGAATCGCTGAACAAAGAGAGTACTTCCGATTCATTTCTTTCGGGCGTAGGAGCGAAATCATAACAGTGCAGTTTTATCTGTCCGCCCGCCTCTTTCAAAGAAATAACCGCCTCTCCGCTTTTATGAACCGTTATGGCGTTATCTGCCACAGAAGCCACATCCGGGTCGGAAGATTCGAAGGTGAAGAACTTCGAGGAAACCTGCATCGTCTGGTTTACTCCATTCGGCAGGTTTATGGTTTCCGTAAGTGTCCCTATATTCACTTTTCCGGGGAAGCCGGGTCGTTCCACATCCTCTATATGGGCATGAGCCAACGTACCGAGGTATTCAAACTTAACCTCATCAATCCATATCGTATAGCCCTCGCCATCCACCGCGCCGGCGGAATAATAGAACAAGCCTTTTTCCGAAAGCAGCTTCGCCGCGTTGGGAATAGGAATAATAACCTTGTTCCAGTTGGCATTCAGCTTTACGTCCTGTAATCCTACCAAATAGTCTTCCGTGTCATAATTTCCTATCCCGACTTCCATTTTAGCCGGCACGGAAGATTTGGCATAGAATGTCAACGCGTCATACTCCGAAAGATTTCTGCCGGTAGAAGAATAGAAGACACCTCCCGCATAGTTGCCCATCGGGTCGCTCGGAACAGGCACTTCCACCCTTATAGATGTAGTACCGCTGTATTTGGTATCCGTATCCGTATCGAAATTTGTCACTTTTCCCCATGCCTGATACTGCAAATCGGACGAGAATCCGTCGATAAATACCTCCGGCAGATTGGGGTAAGTCGCCAACACATCCGTATCTATCTCCCTTGTGCATCCGGACAGCGAAAGCACAGCCACCGCAACCAGAAGTTTGGCTGATATATTGTTTTTGTATTTCATAAGTATCGTATTTATTTATCCATTGATTAGAAAAGACTGAATGCTATGTAAGTTCTCACTTCCCATTCGTTGCCGCGTCCCGCACCGATGATATCCGTACTCGACTCAAAGCCGCCTACTCCGTCCGCAACATATCCGGCGACATAGCGGGGAGAGTATTGGTCCAATGTTCTGTACGTACCTCTGATACCCACACGGGTAGACAACTTGCCAAGCCATTTAGGCTGCGCGAGGTTGGTGGACAAGTCCAGCATACCCTGGAAAGGGAAAGTCAGGTTAAAATCCTTGTGATAGTCATAAGGCCCCCAGTCGTTGAACTTTGCCTCCATGTTCAGTCTTAATTTCTTATAAATCATTCTCACTTCGGCACCGGCCCTTCTGATAAGGCGCGCATCGTCTCCATTAGCCTGACCCGTTCCGTAGTATGCGCTTCCTATTATTCCGAAATCATTGGTGATGCGCGAAGTTATTTTAAGGTTCGTCTCCCAGAGATCGTGCGCCGGGGCAGCTCCCCCAAAAGCAAAAGTGGAACGTCCGTTAGCCTGTATACCTATCGCCGCATCCTGTGAAGTGGGATGATGACGGTAAATAAAGCCCAATGAAGCGGCAAACGGAGCATCTTCGTTGTTCTCATTCTCCCAGTCGTACATCCATGTGGCGGGTGTAGGGTCGTAGGTCAACAGAAGCTCGCCCGCAGTCGTTTCCCTGTTATCTCTCACGGCAAAGGGGTCATCGAGGATATTTCTGGGTCGGCCGGGAGCATTCACTCCATTAGGCATCGGGCCTACAAGCGGTTTCTGCCATAAGAAATTAGGCGCTATCTGGAAATTGCCTATATTATAGGTAAAACCCGCAAGAACATTGGACTGGTTTCCGCTGCCGCTATCTTTCAGCCGCCACCCGGTAAGCGTACGGGTATAGTCCGTTCCGCCTTCGGCCACCAATCCCATTATCGCACCCTGCACATAGGCGTTGAACCGGCCGCCGCTATAAGTAAGCTTCAGCTTGCCACCAAACGTATCGGAGGTCTTCACTACGTCCGAATAGACAACGGCATCCGCCTTATCTTCCTTGGTAGCCTGAAATGTACGTCCCACCAACGTCGTTCCCGACCATAAACCGCCGGCCACGATGTTGAAACGTCCGAATGTCCGCCCTACCATAAGGGAAGCTCTGGTGTTTTTGGGCGAAGGAATGGCGTATGACGTAGTAGAGCCTCTGCGTTGCGATAAGTCATAATGAAAAATACCGGCTACATCGAACTTGCCTATATTCCGTTGATACTTGACGAGCAAAGCCGGGTTCGCTCCCCACCACAATTCCGGCCCGAAGGCCGCTTTAAAGCCTTTAAAGAATCCCTTACCTTCGATTTCCGTCCCGAAAGGGGCTTCACCGCCATAAATGTCCATATTGTCGCCATAATTGGCTTCCGGATAAAACCCGAAGAAGTCTCCTTCGTATCCCCAATGATAGTGCCCCTTGCGGAAGAATGTTTTCAGGTTAAAGAGTTTGCCGTTCCAGTCAAAGCCCGCGCTATAAAGTTTAAACCGTTCCAACGGACCTAAATCCACATACTCGCCGTTTCCGTCCACTATATATCTGGAACGTCCCCTGTTCTCATAGAATATCTCATCTATCGGGTTCTCGGCTACATTTCCCAGAAAGTTTACGGTAACCTCCGCCTGCACATTCTCCGTCGGATTCGAAGCGACGCCTACATAGAAAGACTCCGTATGGTCGAAACCTTTAAAAGCGGGAAATTCGGTAGGAACATCCGGTTTGGAGCTTGGAGTAGTCGTGTGCGTCCCTCCCGTATTGTAAGTCGAAAATTCTCCTCTAAGCTCGCTGAGCCGTATCAACCGGGTGGTTTCACCCTGCAAGGCAGCCTTGTCGCTACGGGCGGATAAGACAGAAGACATTACGTTTATATCGGAAAACTTATTCAGGATTGAGGAAGTATTGGTTCCCGAAACATAAGGATTAATCTTATGTATATCTCGCAGCACATAGTATGCGGCACGCGGATAAAGCTCGTATATCCCCCTGTTGTCAGGCGTTCCTTTGGCGCATATGCCAAACCACTCCTCATTCATATTGTTTTCTCCCTCCACGTGGTCGAACAAATATCCGCCGTTGCTCCACGAAGCCTCGGTGTCGTGTACATCCAGATTGGTCGTCTGCCCTGATTTCCACCATCCGTCGGCAAACTGGAAGGTAAAACCGCCGATGGAGTTATTGTTGTTGCCTACTCCGGCCGCATTCAGATATATCTCCGCCCAATTTTTGAACAATATATCCGCCTGTTCCTTTTGGGCTTCTTTCATCGTTACGGCATTGAAAGCGTCCGAACCGAACTCGGTAAACAGTACCGGCTTTCCATATTCCGCCTTTACCCTGCTGAACAAATCACCGAAAGAGTCGCCGCGATAGCAGTTCACGCCAAAGATATCAACATCCTTGCACTCCCGGGCTATGATGTCAAGGAACAAAAGGTCGCCGTTACAAATGGCTATGGGATAGGATGCATTCATCTTCTTCATTTCTACCGCCGCCTCATTAAACAATTTATAGAGATGAATTGCCTGAATGGTAGATTTACGGTCTTCCACCGGAATATCTTCGGTTTCGGCTCCCTGCCAGAACAAACCGTAGTTGTTTTCATTACCGAGCAGATAGAGAAGCAATCCCGGTGTATTATCATATTCTTTCACCAGTTCCTTGGCCTCATCCAACAGGACTTTCCGCACTTCAGGCAAAGAATAGTCGGTATTGCTCATCCACGCGCCGTTCAGCGTCACTCCATAACGTCCGAAAGAGCTGTATATCATGGTATAGATACCGTATTTCTCATAAATATATTGTATCCACCTGGCAGGCACACCCATATGCTGCCTGATGGCGTTTACTCCCATATTCTTCAATAAAGACATGTCGATATCCAACGCGGCTTTAATCACGTCGTCCGGTCTGGTCCATAAAGAATACGAATAGTTGGTCCCTATCGGGAAGTAATCCCAGTTCATGCCATTCACCATAAAAGGCTTGCCGCCTACAAGCAGTTTAGCTCCCGTATGGTCGTTCAATACAGAAACTTTCTCCTGCTGTGCCCGCAGAGGACCTGCCAGAAGAATTAATAAAGATAATAATAATGCATTTTTCATAATTAGTAAAAAGATAACAAATTAGCACTCTGTGAATTGTTTTTTTCTTGTCTCATAAATTAAATTTAAAAGGTAACACTATTTTTAATTTTCTGAAACAAAGGTAACATGGCAGTACATACCATGTATGCGCAAGTAAGCAGTAGAAGTAAATAAGCACTAATATCACTTCACTGATTACCAGCAACATAACAAACACAAAGAGTAAACTTTTTCCGATGATAAATGATAAAGACACCTTTCCTATTTCTGCATTTTCCCTAACAAATGCACTCTTTCGGCAAATTCGTCTTTAGGGATAGCCGCCTTATTCCGGGTCTTCAGCCGATTGTTATAAACCGTCTGCGGAGAGCAATGGAGAAACTCCGCAATCTTTACACTGTCGTTTATTCCGAGCCGGACAAGAGCATATATTCTCAACTCTGTATTCAGGAGTTCGCCTTCTTTCAGGACAATTCTTTCTTCATCACGCAAAAGAGAATTGAAGTCCTCCACAAAATCCGGATATACATGAAGAAAAATAGCGTCGAAGCTATGGTAAAACTCTTTCAGTTCCCCCTGTACAATGGTATTGCCCGAAACCAGTGATTTTATATCATCTATTTGACCTGCTTTAAGCTTCCTGCCGATGTTTTTCCTATACTCCTCGAGTTTGGTGATATAATTGGAGCATAGAGAAAACACATATCCTATGTATTCCTCTTTTACATAATTGGATTCCAGCAACCTGTTATTACTTTCCTTCAACCGCTCGTTTATCTCGCTGAGCTCCTTGTTTACATCCGCCAGCATCCTGTGGGCATCGGAAAGTTCTCCAACGTGCAAGTTAAGAAGCCGGTTCGCTTCATCCAGTTTTTTGCGGGAACGCGACAATTTCCCGAACTGAAGGCAGATGAACAATACGGATACGAATAGAACGACGGACAAGATGCTGACAATGCGGAGCGACTTACGCAGTTTGCCTTCCTGCATTTCATTCCTTTGGCTGTAAGCATGCTGAAGTTTGTCCATTACCGCCGAAATATTTATCACACGTACCCTGTTGGGATATAACAAGGCCGCCTTCAGGCAATGGCTTATATAGACATACCCCCTGTCTATGTCTCCTTGCAGGTAAAGCATATTGGAGAGTTCTTCCAAAGAAGCTATATCGCGGTTACAGTTTTTTATATCCGCTATCGCCGAGCAGGCCAGATACTTTTCGTAATTATATTCATCGCCCTCATTATAATACATAACGGCAAGCGCATAGGCGTTGATAGCGTCAGTCCGGGTGGCAAGCAACGACTTATCCACTATCTCCTTTAGCTTCGCTTTTATGCTGTCGCCTTCCGCGGAACGGGGATACTCCTTGTGCAGCGATGCGCAAAAGCTATAATACGAAGGATGTTCAGGCGTAATGTGATGCTTGGCCTCATGCTTTAATTCCGTTTCAAGAGTATGATAAGAGTTTACCATTTCCAGACGGCTCCCGATAAATTGCACCAGGTGCGAGTACAAGTATATTTTCGTATCATAATATTGAAATATCGTCTCCTCACCCAGCGAAGCCATGTCCACATGTTGCAGCTCCTTTTCGGCTTCGTGCAGCAGACCTTGAGCCGTAAGAAGAAAAACTTTATTCAATATCCACTCCTGCTTCTTGTCTTTCCGCCCCAACAAACCCGCTATCTCTATATTATCATCCACATACGCCATAGCCGAATCTGCATTATAGACAAAATATTCATCATACAACATTTTGTTAATCCACAGTTTGTCTTCCAGTTTCAATGCCGAAGCCCGCTTGCCCTGCAGTTCTTCTATCCTTTCTTCTTTCTCCAAAACATACTTTCCGCTGTTTGCCAATACCGAATCCAGTCTGGCAAGCAGCAAACTCATTTCGTTACTTCTGGAATAAAGCGTTCCAGAGACGACAAGCAATAACAATAGTGCCGATATCCTTCTCATCATAAAAAAATGTATCACATTAATTTACATCTATTTTATATTATATTTTACTATAATGAACAAAAGTACAAAAAATAATATTAACAACAAGCAGACCATTTATACAACCCTCTATTCGCCGATGTAACATTTCTGTAACATATATGACATTTCCTTGCAACACAAAAAACGTTCCTTTGCAGCCGGAAATAAAATACATGTTATGGAAACTATCTACTTATGCATTGTCATCTTCCTGTTCGTCCTCGCGGTCTTCGACCTCATCGTGGGTGTCAGTAATGATGCGGTTAACTTTCTACAATCTGCTGTCGGAGCAAAAGCAGCATCGTTCAAGACCATACTGTTCATAGCGGGTATCGGCGTATTTATCGGCGCTTCCCTATCCAACGGTATGATGGACATCGCCCGCCACGGTATCTACCAGCCGGAGCATTTCTATTTCGCGGAAATCATGTGTATCCTGTTGGCCGTGATGCTGACGGACGTGGTGCTGTTGGATGTATTCAACACCATGGGAATGCCGACATCCACTACCGTGTCCATGGTCTTTGAATTGTTGGGCGGTACGTTCGCCCTCGCGCTTATCAAAGTGTACGGCAGCGACACTCTCGGACTGGGAGACCTTATCAACACCGACAAGGCATTGTCCGTCATCATGGCTATATTCGTGTCGGTAGCCATCGCTTTCTTCTTCGGTATGCTGGTACAATGGCTGGCGCGTATAGTCTTTACCTTCAACTACACCGGGAAGATGAAGTACAGCATCGGTATCTTCGGCGGTATCGCGGCTACTTCCATCGTCTACTTCATGCTGATAAAAGGCTTGAAGGACAGCTCGTTCATGACACCGGAAAACAAGCACTGGATACAAGACAACACCGCCATGCTTATCGGCTGTTTCTTCGTATTCTTTACCATATTGATGCAGGTGCTGCATTGGTGCAAAGTAAATGTGTTCAAGATAATCGTGCTCTTGGGAACTTTCGCCCTTGCCCTCGCCTTTGCCGGCAACGACTTGGTGAACTTTATCGGTGTGCCTCTCGCCGGTTACTCCTCTTTCATCGACTATACCGCCAACGGCACTGCTGCCGGACCCGACGGCTTCCTGATGACCTCGCTGCTCGGCCCCGCCAAAACGCCGTGGTATTTCCTTATCGGCGCGGGCGTCATCATGGTATATGCGCTGTGCACATCCAAAAAAGCCCATAATGTAATCAAAACTTCCGTAGACCTTTCCCGTCAGGATGAAGGCGAAGAAAGCTTCGGCAGCACCCCCATAGCACGTACATTGGTACGTTTCAGCATGACGGTGGCCAACGGGCTTTCCAAGGTAATGCCCGAAAGCGGCAAACGCTGGGTTGCCACCCGTTTCCAAAAGGACGAAGCCATTATCGCGGACGGTGCGGCATTCGACTTGGTACGCGCTTCCGTCAATCTGGTACTCGCCGGCCTGCTGATTGCCTTAGGTACTTCGCTGAAACTTCCGCTCTCCACCACTTACGTCACTTTCATGGTAGCTATGGGTACCTCGCTCGCCGACCGTGCCTGGGGACGCGACTCCGCCGTATTCCGTATCACCGGTGTGCTGAGCGTTATCGGCGGTTGGTTCATTACTGCCGGAGCGGCGTTCACCATCTGTTTCTTCGTTACTTTCGTCATCTATTTCGGCGGAACAATCGCTATCGTCGCCCTTATCGGCCTGGCCGTATTCATGCTGATACGCAGTCAGGTAATGTACAAGAAGCGTAAAGAGAAAGAAAAAGGCAACGCCACCATCAAGCAACTGATGCAGAGCACGGACAATATGGAGATTCTGGAATTATTGCGCAAGCATACCCGTGAGGAACTTGGCAGAATACTGGAATTCACCGAAGATAATTTTGAACGTACGGTTACCGCCTTCCTGCACGAAAACCTGCGCGGATTGCGTCGTGCAATGGGTTCCGTGAAGTTCGAGAAGCAATTGGTAAAACAGATGAAGCGTACCGGAACGCTCGCCATGTGCCGCCTGGACAACAATACCGTTCTCGAAAAGGGACTTTATTACTATCAGGGCAATGACTTCGCCAGTGAGTTGGTATACAGTGTAGGACGTCTTTGCGAACCGTGTCTGGAACACATTGACAACAACTTCAAACCGCTCGATACAATCCAAAAAGGCGAATTCGCAGACGTAACGGAAGATATCGTGTACCTGCTTCAAGTCTGCCGTCACAAGCTGGAGAATAACGATTACAGCAACTTCGAGGAAGATATACACAAAGCCAACGAGCTGAACGGCCAGCTTGCCCACCTGAAACGTGAAGAATTGCAGCGTATTCAAAGCCAATCCGGCAGCATCAAGGTCAGCATGGTATATCTGACGATGATACAGGAAGCGCAGAATATAGTGACCTACTCCATCAACCTGATGAAGGTGAGCAGAAAGTTCCAGGCGGAAGAGTAGCCAAAGCGGCCAAGAGAGTATATCAAAATGAAAATCGCTCCGTTCAGAATGACGGAATGATAACCGAAACCCGTTCAGTCCGTCCCGTGAGATGTTTTATTTCGTCTTACGGGACGATTTATTCTATCCCGCAGGACGAATGTTTTCATCCCGTGAAAGGAATATTTCCGTCCTGCGGAACGAATATCTTTATGCTGCGGAGCAGACTCATTTTTTTCGTAAAAAGGGACAAACAGAACAAGTATTATATATTATTTTTACCCAATAAAACCCGCTTTAGGGTTCAGAAGGTTCAAAGGTTCACTATGACCCTATTTGGCGGCCCCTTTTGAAGACATTTATTTGATTTACAACATATTGACTATTTCAACAATCCCTAATTCAATCAATTTCCGTTCTCATGCGGATTTACCGCATTGTAAGGATATATCCATTACCGCCGATTGTAGGATATACACAAAAAGGATAATCAGCAGGATATAGTAAAAAAACAAGTCATTCCATACTTGCTTGGAAGTGATTTTCGGGGGGTAAAAGGGTTCAAAGTGAACCTGACCCTGAAATGAACCCTAAAACTTCGGACATACCGATAAAAACGCGAGGTAAAACACTAATTACCAAACAAATGAGCAACATCCGCCGTTTTATCTTTTCACCACTCATTTTCCCGGATTTCCCGTGATTTTCTCCTTCTCCGGTAAACGCCCTGTTAAGAAAAAACATGTCAAAGCCTATTTCAGTCCCATCTTTTCCGCCCGTTGCAGCATAAACGCGCGGGCGGCTTCGTACTCATTGGGAATGATGCCGTCCAATATGGCGTCCTTGATGGCGCTTTTCAATGCCCCGACCTGCCGGCAGGGCGGCAGATTAAATGTTTTCATAATCTCCTCACCGCTGACAGGGGGCTGGAAATTGCGGATACGGTCGCGTTCTTCCAAGTCTTTCAATTTCTGGCGCACCAGTTGGAAGTTGTTCAGAAAGCGTTGTTTGCGCTCCATGTTCTTGGAAGTGATATCGGCCTCGCACAGCGTCATAAGGTCGTCTATATCGTCTCCCGCCTCAAACAGCAAACGGCGGACGGCGGAGTCGGTCACCACATCGTCCGCTATCACGATGGGACGCATGTGCAGCCCCACCAGTTTCTGCACGTATTTCATCTTCTCGTTCATGGGAAGCTTCATTCTCCGAAAGATGTCGGGTATCATCTTCTCGCCGATGAAATTATGGTTATGGAATGTCCATCCGGCACGGGGTTCCCAACGTTTGGTCGCCGGTTTGGCTATATCGTGCAGCAGAGCCGCCCAACGCAGCCAAAGGTTACCGGTCTTTTTGCTGATGTTATCGAGCACTTCGAGCGTATGGTAGAAATTATCCTTATGCGCTCTGCCATTGTGGGTTTCAACGCCTTGCAGGGCAACCAGCTCCGGGAAGATAAGTTGCAACAGGCCGGAACGGTCTAAGTCGATAAATCCTTTGGACGGAACGGGAGACAGCAATATCTTGTTCAGTTCATCCGCAATGCGCTCTCTGGATATGATGGAGATGCGTTCTTTGTTACGGCACAAAGATTCAAAGGTATCATCATCAATGTAGAAATTCAGTTGGGTGGCAAAACGGATGCAACGCATCATGCGCAAGGGATCGTCACTGAAAGTAATGTCCGGGTCGAGCGGCGTGCGGATGGTTTTCTCCCTCATGTCCGCCATTCCGCCAAAAGGGTCTGCCAATTCTCCATAGCGTTCCCGGTTCAGGCACACCGCCAAGGCATTGATGGTAAAATCCCGACGGTTCTGGTCGTCTTCCAACGAGCCGTCCTCTACAATCGGCTTACGCGAGTCGTGCGTGTAGGACTCTTTACGCGCCCCCACGAACTCCACTTCCGTGCCGTGATACTTTAACTGCGCCGTACCGAAATTCTTGAAAACAGAAAGGTGGGCGCCGCGTCCCAAACGCTTGGCAAGCGCCTCGGCCATCGCAATGCCGCTGCCCACCACCACCACATCGATATCTTTGGAAGGGCGTTGCAGGAATATGTCGCGCACGTAGCCGCCGACTACGTAACACTCCAGCCCCAACTCATCCGCCGTTTCGGAAATCCGCTTAAATATGTTGTCACTGAAACGTTGCTTCAGTTCTTCTGTCGTCAATTCAATCATTTGCCAATAAATCATTTTGAGGGTGCAAAGATACGGATATTATTTTTTATTTTTGTCCCCACTAACATCAAGAATGAAAATTATGAAGAAAGCAGCATTCCTTGCGTGCCTCTGCTGCACGCTCTTCTCTTGCAGCAATGTGGAGAAAAAAGCAGGCGAGAAACTCCGGGCAGCCCGCGAAGCGTTTCAACGCGGAGATTACAGCGAAGCGAAGATACAGATTGACAGCATCAAGATACTCTATCCGAAAGCTTTTGAAACACGGCGCGAGGGTATCGGGCTTATGCAACAGGTGGAGCTGAAAGAGCAGGAGAAAACACTTGTCTACCTCGACAGCATGCTCCAAGACAAGCAAAAAGAAGTGGACGCCCTCAAGAAGAATTATACTTTCGAGAAAGACGCCGAATATCAACGGACAGGCAATTACCTGCATCCCTCGCAAGTGATAGAAAAGAACCTGCACCGCTCTTACCTGCGTTTCCAAGTAGATGAAACAGGGGTTATGAGCATGACTTCCATCTATTGCGGTCCGCACAACATTCATCACTTAGCCGTAAAAGTTACCGCGCCCGACGGCAGCTTTGCCGAAACTCCGGCTTCCAAAGACAGCTATGAAACGGCCGATTTGGGAGAGAAGATAGAAAAAGCGGATTATAAGTTGGGAGAAGACGGCAATGTAATCGCTTTCCTCAACCTGAACAAAGACAAGAACATACGTGTCAACTATCTTGGCGAACGCTCCTATGCCACTGTCATGACACCGAACGACCGCAAGGCGGTGGCGGCTGTTTATGAACTGGCGCAGTTACTGTCTTCCATTACGGAAATCAAGAGAGAGATGGAAGAAGCCAACCTGAAGATTGAGTTCGTGAAACGCAAGATACAGGAAAGAGCAAGCAAAGATATAAAATAACGCTTCGAGCATAGTTGATGACAGCCCGTTACGCAAAACACAGTGAAGCGTCTACTCCCCGCTCATAAAGAGGGCAGATGCTTCACTGCGTTCCACCCCCTCTCTTATAAATTAGGATTCGCATTCGTCTCCTTTTCCGGAATGGCATATAGATAATACACACTGTTCGGTACAAACTTCGTTCCGTCGGGGAAGGAAGTAAACCAATGGCCTTCGGGATTATATTCTTTATAAGTATCGCCTTGCTGCCAGCAATCGTATTTCCGCTCCGCTTCCTCTTTCGTCAACGGTACACGCTCTACGGAACGTTGCGTACGGAGAATATCGGTAATGCCGAATCCCTCACCCCACAGTTCGCGCCGGCGTTCCAGCAAAATATCATCGATAAGCCGGTCTTGCGTCTTCCCCGTCAGGTCATAGCCGGCAAGTCCGCGGGCATTGCGTAATGTGTTCAACGGTTTCACGGCGTCTTCCAACCGTCCCTCGCGAGCCAGCGCTTCCGCCGCTATCAGATACATCTCGGCGGAACGCATCACGACAATATCACCGGTCTGGTCGGCGCGGATACGGAACTTGCGATAACCCAAATAACCTTCACGCATCCACTGGAACAAATCCAGGCGAATATCCCCCGCTTCGAAAGTGTCCTTGAAGTGCGGGTCGGCCATAAAGCTGTTATATGCGTCGGGCGTCACCACATCGATATAATACCTGTTGGCGGAATTAATTTAGTGCATACTTAATTC
>UMEL01024129.1_pt1 | contig 17567 bp, 15 predicted proteins | sample 1964741 | NCBI WGS metagenome assembly UMEL01 (sample SAMEA4836019, study PRJEB28245) | human gut metagenome | biome: gut microbiome; material: fecal sample | place: Denmark | collected 2008
TATCCAAATACTTTTGGTCCAATTAATGAGTTTGCTTTCTCTCCTGATCCTTTATAAACAGCAGTAATAAAATCATCTGCATTAATTGCTAAAGCTATTGCTTGTCTTACCTTAACATTATTGAAAGGAGCTTTTTTTGTATTGAATCCTATATAATCAATTCCAAAAGAAGGCTCTTCTAAGAATACTATTGAATTATCAGTTTTTAATTTTTCTCTATCTAATCCCTCAATATCATAAGCAATATCAAGTTCACCAGTTTCTATACCTATTGTTCTGTTAGATGCTTCACTAACTGGTCTAAATATTGCATATTTTATAGGAGTTACTCCTAAGAAATAATCTGGGTTAGCTTCTAATACTATTTTATCTCCTGATTGCCAAGATACGAATTTATATGGTCCTGTTCCTACTGGATGTTGTCCATATGAATCTCCACTCTCTTTTACAGCTTTCTCATTTAAAATAGCTGCTGTAGGGTGTGTTAAGTGGTTTAATAAAGCTCCAAATGGTTCTACAGTTGTTACTTTTACTGTATAATCATCTATTACTTCTACCTTATCTACAGTACCTATAATATGAGAAACTTGAGGAGATGCTTTCATTCTATCTAAAGAAAATTTTACATCTGATGCTTTTAATTCTTCACCATTATGAAATTTTACTCCCTTTCTTAAATGAAATATAGTTGTTTTTCCATCTGGTTGTTCCCATGACTCTGCAAGACTTGGAACTATATTCATATTATCATCTTGTTCTACTAATCTGTCATAAATTTGTACTGTTACTCTTGATGATGGTGCATCATTAGTAGCATGTGGATCTAAAGATTTAGCATCTGCTCCATTTGCCACTACTATTGTATCCTTATCTTTTTTGGCAGTTTCTTTATCTCCACCGCAAGCAACGAATAAGAAAACTGATAATAGTGCTACTAGTGCTAAATAAAATTTTCTTTTCATAACTAAACTTCCTCCTACTTTTTTATATTTCACTTTTTTAAAAAAAATTTTTCAATTATAATATTTTTTTAGAGTATTGTGGAAAAACTTCTCACAATACTCTAATTACTAAAATACTTACTTTTTTTAAATAATGAAACCTCTATTATACATTTAAGAATTTACTATAATATCCAAACTTTGTCAAATTAATGATATATATACATCACATAAACAATATCAATATAGTGAATAAACTCTTATTTTATATAGCCTCTAAGTATACATTAACCTGTAAACATTTTTAAATTATACTAATAAATTTACTAAACAAAGTACTCCAATAAATATTAGTGTTATATTTAGTTTTTTGAAATCTCCTGTTATTACATGGATAAATATATATGATAAGAATCCTAAACTTAGGCCTGTACTTATACTATAAGTAAGTGGCATCATTACTATTATTATAAAACATGGGAATAAAGTTTTAAGATCTCCAAAATCTAAATCTCTAACTTGTTTAAACATATATACACCAACTATTATAAGAGCAGATGCTGTAGCATAACCAGGTACAACAGCTACTAATGGCGAGAAGAATAATGCAAATAGGAACATTATTCCTGTTACTACTGAAGCAAGTCCAGTTTTAGCTCCTACTGCTACTCCTGCTGCTGATTCAACATAAGTTGTAACTGTACTTGTACCTAAAACTGCTCCTACCATTGTAGAAAATACATCTGTATAAAGCATTCTTCCAAATCCTTTAATCTTTCCATCTTTATCAAGTATTCCAGCTTGTCTTGAACAAGATATTAAAGTTCCTAATGTATCAAATAAATCTACAAACATAAATGAAAATATTGGTCCTATTAAAGATAGTTTAAAAGCTCCTACGATATCTAACTTTCCAGCTATTGGTGCAATACTAGGTGGTAAAGATACTATTTTTTCTGGAACAGCTATATTCCCTGTTACAAATCCTAATACTGTAGTTACAACTATTCCTAATAACATTCCACCTTTTACTTGTTTTATTTCTAAAACTATTGCTACTATTAGTCCTACGATACCTATAATAGTTGTTATTTTCATTTCTCCAAGTCCTACTATAGTAGCTGGATTAGCTACTACAAGTCCCATATTTATAAGTCCAATAAATGTTATGAATAATCCTATTCCTCCTCCAACAGCTATCTTTAATGGCATTGGAATAGCATTAGCTATTTTTTCTCTAATTCCACCTAAAGATAAGAAAAAGAAGAAAACTCCAGACATAAAAACAATACCTAATGATGTTTCCCAAGATAATCCTCTTCCTAATACTAGAGTAAAAGTAAAGAAAGCGTTTAGTCCCATTCCTGGTGCTAATGCAAATGGTGCATTTGCCCATACTCCTGATATTATTGTTGCCAGTGCTGATGCTAAACAAGTTACAGTTATTAAAGCTCCCTTATCCATTCCAGTCATTCCTAAAATTGAAGGGTTAACAAAGATGATATAAGACATAGCTAAGAACGTAGTTAATCCTCCTATCACCTCTTGTTTTACTGTACTTCCTCTTTCAGAAATCTTATACAGTCTTTCTAGCATTCCTGTGTTTTCCATTTTTTATTTTTCCTCCTATATAAAAATATTTACTTAGACAACCTTTTAATATACTCCTTTGGAATAGGTAAATCTATTTCTATTCCATACTTATCTATCTTTAGATAGTGTGAAAATAGATACATTATTTTTTCTTTACCTTTTCCATATTTAGTATCACCTAATATGGGATTTCCCATAGAAGCAAGTTGAACTCTTAATTGGTGTGTTCTTCCACTTCCTAAAGTTCCCTCTAAAAGAGTACAATCTTTACCAGTTTCTACAACTCTAAAATAACTTATACTCTCCTTTGCTCCCACTTCATATTTTTCTAATTCAACTACTCTATCTTCCAATCTTTTTAAAAAGCTTTTTATTGTAAATTCTTTTTTCTTAAACTTTCCTTCAACTAAAATATAGTATTTCTTTTCTATATTTCTCTCTCTTATCTCTTCAGAAAGTTCTCTATTTATAACTAAACTCTTCGTTCCTATTATTAAACCAGAAGTTGCTTTATCTATTCTATTTATAAAATTGAAGTTAGGATTTTTTAAGTATTCTTTTAAAATTTCAGAAACTCCATATTCATGTCCGCTTCCTTTATGCATAACCATATTTGGTTTTTTATTTAAAATTAAAAGATTTTCATCTTCATAAACGATAAATTGCTTTATCTCTTCTAAATCAGAATCTTTAATTTTATTTTCTTCAGATTGTATACTTTCTAGATCAACTTTCATAAATAATTTTACCACATCATTTAACTTAAGTCTATAGTTTTCTTTTGTTTTTTTCCCATTTACTTTTATTTTTCCAACTCTTATACATTTAAATATCTCTGTTAGTGGCATATTTGAAAGCTTTTTTCTCAAAAATTTATCTACTCTTACATCTTCAAACTCTTTATCTATTATATACTCCATCTCTTCTCCTAATCTCTATATATTCTTACACTTTGTACTATCCCTAACATTATGAAACTTATTAAAAGTGATGTTCCACCATAGCTCATCAATAATAAAGGTTTTCCAGTTACAGGCATAATTCCCATAGTCATTCCTACATTTATTACAAAGTGAAAGAAAAAAATAGATCCTATTCCATAGCATATAAGTTTTCCAAATCTATCAGTTGTTGTTTCAGCAATATAAAGTATCTGCATAATCAAAATAAAATATAATCCAAATAATAATACTCCACCTAAGAAACCTCTTTCTTCTAAAAATACTGATACTATAAAATCTGTATGTGCTTCAGGTAAAAATCTTAATTTGCTTTGACTACTATTTAAAAAACCCTTTCCATATAACTCTCCAGATCCTATAGCTATCATTGATTGAGTTACATTCCATCCACTTCCAAGAACATCTGCTTCTGGATTTAAAAATGTAAGTACCCTTTGTCTTTGATAATCTTTCAATAGAAAAAAATAAGCAAATGGAACAAAAGCCACAGCACTTGTACCTAACAATATAATTGTTTTCCAATCCAAATCACACATAAATATCATTACACTAAAAGTCATTACTATAATAAGTGTAGTTCCTAAATCTGGTTGTTTTAAAATTAATAACAAAATTGGAGCAATATGTGCTCCAGCTATAAAAACACTCTTTACTCCTACCAATTTATCTTTAAAATAAGTGGATAAAAAAGCTGAAAGTGTTAATACTACCAAAACTTTTCCCATCTCTGACGGTTGTAAACTAACAGGTCCAAAAGTTATCCATCTTTGTGCCCCTAATCTGCTTACTCCTATAAAAAAAATTGAAAGTAATATAAAAATATTAATAATATATAATACTTTATAATATTTCAAGTATTTTCTGTAATCTATCATTGTAACGATTAAATAAGCTACTAATCCTATCACAGCCCAAATACTTTCTTTCATATAGAATGATGTTGTTCTTGAAATAGTTGCACTATATATGGTAGAGATACTTATACAAACTATCAAAAGTGCATTAAGAACAAGAAAATTATTCATTTTTTTTAATCTTTTAAAAAGAAGTTTTATATCTCTACTACTTTTCATCTACTACTCCTTATTTCCCAGTGTGTCCGAATCCTCCACTACCTCTTTCAGTTTCATCTAAACTTTCAACAACCTCAAACTCCATCTGTGCTACTTTATTTAAAACAAGTTGTCCTATTCTTTCTTGGGGTTGAACTACATACTCATCTTTACTAAGATTAATAAGTATCACTCCTATCTCTCCTCTATAGTCACTATCAATAGTTCCTATAGCATTTGCCATACTTATTCCGTGTTTTAAAGCCAATCCACTTCTAGGTCTTACTTGAACCTCATACCCTTCTGGTATTGCCATCTTGATCCCTGTTGGAATTAAAGCTCTCTCTAACGATCCTAATACTATTGGTTCTGATATATTTGCTCTTACATCCATTCCTGCTGATCCAGATGTTTCATATTTTGGTAATTGTACCCCATCAGCTATTAAAACTTGTATTTTTATTTTTTCCATTCTCTATCTCCTTATACATTTCCTAGAATTGTCCATGAATAGTATTTTTCATCAAATATAACCTTAGCTGTCTCTTTTATATCCTCAAGAGTTATCTTTTCTATAGAGTTTATTATAGTATCTATATCAATTACCTCTCCATATAGTAGATATGAGTTTGCCATTCTATTCATTTTCCCTTTACTTCCCTCTAAACTAAAAGTCAACATACTTAAAAATTGATTTTTTGATTTTTGAAGCTCATAGGCTGTTATACCATTCTCTCTAATATCTTCAAACTCTGCTTTTATTATTTCAATTACATCTCTATAACTCTCATGAGTTGTTCCTGCATAAACAGTAAAAACTCCTCCCTCTAAAAAGGCACTTGAATATGTATATACAGAGTAAGCTAGTCCTCTCTCCTCTCTTATCTTTTGGAAAAGTCTTGAACTCATATTTCCACCTAAAACACTAGAGATTATAGCCGCTGGATATTTCTTTTCATCTACTAAGCTAACTCCCTTAGTATTAAAACATAGATGTACTTGATTAGTATCTCTAACTATTTTGTTCTCTCCAGCATTTATAGTATAACTATTATCTATTTTTCTATCTACTGGATAATCTGCTAATTTTCCAAATCCCTTTTCCAATAGTTCAAATACTCTATCACAATCCATCTTTCCAGCAACTGATATAACAATATTTGAAGCTCTATATTGATCTTTAAAGTATTTTATAAATCTATCTCTATCTATTCCCTTTAAACTCTCTATTGTTCCTAATACTGTATTAGACTGTGTTCCTGTTACAGCATATTTTATATTCTCATCATGTATAGTTTCCTCTGGAATATCCTCATACATTCTTATCTCTTCTATTATTACATTTCTCTCTTTTTCTAAATTTTCCTCTGTAAAAGTAGAGTTTAAAAACATATCTGCTAATATATCTATACCCTTTTCTATCTTATTTGATAGCATCTGAATATAGTAACAAGTAGTATCTCTACTTGTATAAGCATTTATCATTCCACCTTCATTATCTACCTCTTCGGAGATATCTTTAGCACTTCTTGTAGTTGTCCCTTTGAACATCATATGCTCTATATAGTGTGAAACTCCACTCTCTTCTGGATACTCATCTCTTGATCCAGTTTTTACAAAAACTCCTAAACTTATAGTGTTAATACTCTCTATATTATCCATAAGTACAGGAATTCCATTACTTAATTTTTTTACATCAATACTCATATATTCACTCCATTTTTGATATTCTAGTATTCTGCTTTATTCATAAAATATATTCCAACAACTAAAAATATTATATTTGGAATCCATCCACCTACAAATGGATTTAAAAATCCATTTGAACTCATAGCTTCAAACGAAGCTTGTACAACATAGTATCCGTATCCAAGTAAGACACAAACTCCTAAACTTACTGCTGAAGTTCCTCTCACATATCTTCCACCTAAAGCAAGTCCTAAAAATGAGATTACAAAACTTGCAAATGGGAAAGAATATCTATTTGCTAATTCAACTAATAACTCTCTTGTATCTCCACCTATGCTCTTCATCTCTCTAATAGTCTTTTTTAACTCTTTTATTGTAAGTGTTCTAGGTTCAACTGTTAAAGTTATGAAATTTTCTGGATTATCTTTATATTTATTTTCTGAAAAATACTCCTTACTTTCAGATTTTTTATTATCATCTCCATAATAGATATTAGCATCTTTTAATACCCATACCTTTTTTGTAAAATTGTATCTTCCTTGAGGGGCAGTTATTATTCTCTCTACTCTATTAAAATTTTCATTCATATCTATTATCTCTATATTTTCAGCTAATCCACTCTCTCTATTTATTTTTTGCATCAAATAGATATAGTTAGAATCCTCTCCTCTTAAGAAGGCATTTCTTTTTTCAACAGGAGCAACTCTTTTTTGTACCTCTCCACTTCTTAAATCTCTATTTATCTTTAAAGAGATAGGATATAAAGTATCATTTACAAAGAAGACTATTCCTGATATTATAGCTGAAATTATTACTGGAAATAAAACTATTCTCTTAAATTTTATTCCAGATGTTTTAAGAGATATTATTTCAAGATTTGAAGCCATACTACTTATTGTCATCATACTTCCCAATAGTATAGCTAGAGGAGCAACATCAATAAAAGTTCTAGGAAGAAGAGTTACTATGTAATATACAGCGTCACCTGGAGTAAATCTTCCATCACTCAGATATTTTACAACTCTAAAAAGCTGGCTAACTATAAATATTCCCATAAAAGCCATTAAGCTCAACATAAAGGATTTTATGAAATTTTTACTGATATATCTATCTATAATTCTCACTATATCACCTCTGCTTTTTTCTTATACATAAATAGAGTCAGTAGGAAAAGTATCAGATTTGGTATCCATACTCCTATAAAAGCAGGAACTACTCCCTTTGTTGCCATTACCATTCCTACATTTAGGCAAGTGATATATGAAAATATTACTATTAGGCTTAGAGCAAAATTAGCTCCCTTTCCACTTCTATGATGTCCTATCGAAAGAAATACTCCCAATAAAGATAACATAATTGTTGATAATGGTACTGCTAACTTTTTATTTATCTCTACTTTATATGGTATCTGTTCAGCTGGTGATTTGTCTTTCATCTCCTTTAAAAGTTTACCAATTCCCATAGCCTCTAAATCTTTTACCTTTATCTCTATCTCACTAAAGTAAGCGGCTAAAGGTATTCTCTTCTCATCAAACTCTCCTCTTAAAACCTCTTTTCCCTTATCATTGAAGTTATAAAATTTTGAGTTCTTTAATACCATTGCCGAATCTTTCCAATAAGCTTCCTCCCCAACTACAACTGTAGGAAATGGCTTATCTTCAGCTTTTTGAAATATTAAAATCCCCTTTGCAATCTTATCTTTTCCATCCATTCTATCTATATAAAGATTATACTCATCTACTTCATCAATAAATGTTTTCTCTTTTAACTGAAATACAGGATTTTCATAAGCTATCTTAGCAGTTAAAAACTGTAATTTAGCCATAGATCTTGGAATTATACTCTCTTGTAAAAAAAAGATAAAAAGTGTTATACAACAAGCTGCTATAAAGACAGGCTTAACTATATCTTTTAAAGACATTCCAACCGCACTCATTGCTGTTGCCTCACTTGTTCTAGTAAACTTAGAAAATGTCAACATTATTCCTAAAAACATCCCCATCGGTATAGTTTGGGATAAAATTGGTGGAAGATAAAAAGACAAAATTCTTATTACATCTATGATCGAAATTCCTTTTACTATAATATTTTCCATCATAGCTACTATGATATCTATTAAAAATATAAATGTAAATAATGAAACTCCAAAGAGAACTGGTATCTTTATCTCATTTAAAATATATTTATCTATAAGTTTCATATACCTCTCCTAAAAAATTTTATTCATATACTTGTCAATAAGCTTCTCATTCTTTATCTCATTTAATTTATCTTTAAAAACTTTTGGAATATATTTTTCAATTAACGGAGAAACTTTTAACATTGTCTCTGCTGCTTTACTCTTCTCTCCATATTTTTTTACATCAGGTATTAGATCACTTACAAAGTTAAATATAAATATAACTACTACGGCCAATATAGCACCTTTTATTGATCCAATTAATCCTCCTAATATTCTTAAAATAAATCCTTTATTTTGACTATCCATAATATTTCTTAGGAAATGTAGGAAAATTCCCATAACTATATATACAGCCCAAAATATAATAATATAAATTATAAAATAATTTGTCTCATTTACTTTAAATTTTAAAAACTCCATCAAAATTGGAGTAAAGTACTTAGCTGCAACAAAATTTATTATTAAGCCAAATACTGATAAAAACTCCACAAATAACCCATTTTTTAATCCATCTAAAATTGCTAATACCAATACAACCAATATAACAATATCTAAATACATACTTACCCCTTTAATTATTTATTATTCTTACCCATAGTGCTTTTAAATATAGTGTCTCTGGAACATGTAAGATCCAAGGATGATCCTCTGGTTGGTAGTTTATTCCTATAACTTGTAATAACTTACCATTTTTAGAGGCTGCCATTCTTGTTACCTCTAATAGATCTTGTAAAGAGATATGATAAGCACATGTTATTACCCCCAATATTCCACCATCTTCTAAAAGTTTAAAACTATCGTCACATAGATCAAAGAAGAAGTCTCTTCCTCTATGAATATCAGCTTTTCTTTTTATTAAAGATGGAGGATCTAATGTAATCACATCGTATTTCTCTCCTCTTCCAACTAATGTTTTAAGAAGTAGGAAAGCATCTCCTTCCATAGTTACAAAATCCCCTTCAAATCCATTTAACTCGTAGTTTTCTCTACATAACTCTAAAGCATGAGGCTCTTTATCTATAGCTACAACTTTTTTACAATTCTCTTTTAAAGCAGCCATTGAGAATCCACCACTACTTGAGAATACATCTAAGAATCTAGTATCCTTATTCAAATATTTTCTGATAAACTTTCTTGAATCTCTTTGATCTAAGAAAAATCCTGTTTTTTGTCCATCTATAATATCTATTCCATACTTAAGTCCATTATCTTCCATAATTACTCTTTCTGGAATCTCTCCAAAGATAATTCCTGTCTTTTGCTCTACTCCCTCATGAGTTCTGTTTTCAACATCACTTCTTTCATATATTCCCTTAGGTTTCATAACTTTTTTTATAGCATTTATTATCTCTTGTCTAAATCTCTCTACTCCTGAGTTTCTAAATTGTACAGCTACATATTTATCAAACTTATCTATAATAAGTCCAGGTATTCCATCTCCCTCTGAAAAGAAAGCTCTTACACAGTTTGTTTCATTAAAAAGATGCTCTCTTTTTTTATAAGCTGATCTTATCTTATTTAATATAAAATCTTTATCTATTTTTTCATCCTTTGTTGTCAATACTCTAACATAAGCAGATGTAGAGTCAGTTACATACCCTCTTCCTACAAATGTCATATCCTCAGTACAAACATCAACTATATCTCCATTCTCTATCTTTCCTATTGTACTTTTTACCTCATCTTTAAATACATTAGGATAAAAGTTTTGAATTTTTTTCTCTTTTCCATTTTGTAAAATTATTTTAGCCATTTTCTCTCCTTATCTTGTTATCAAATATGGTTTCCCATTTTCCTTATATACTCTATATACTCTTCTACCTATACCAGTTAGAATATCCCAAGAACATTTATGTTCTACATTTATCTCCTCTATAATATCATCTCTTACAACTATTACCTCTGTTTCAATCTGAACTTTATCCTTTATAGAGTCCGGTATTTTTACCATACACATATCCATACATATCTCTCCAATTATTGGACATTTCTCATTTTCAATAATAACATAGCTTCTATTTGAAAACTCTTTCTTTATTCCATCTGCATAACCAACTCCTATGGTTGCATAAGTTTCTCCCTTATGAAGAGTATACTTTCTTCCATAAGAAATAAAAGAGTCCTCCTCTACAGTTCTTATTGAGAGAATCTTAGTCTTTACACAAAATACTCTTTTTAATTCTGGTACTCTATAGTTTGCTATCATTCCATACATACAGATTCCAGCTCTTACTAAGTTTCCACTTAGCTCATGGTTAAATCTTAAGATTCCACCACTATTTAAAATATGAATATACTTTACTCTATCCTTATATTTTTCAAAAATTTGAAATTTCTTTATTTGAGTTTCTGTATAATTATCTGATTCCCTATTAAATCCATCTGCATCAGAAAGATGTGAATAGATACCCACAATATTTATATTATTAGCTAAGCAATATTCTACTACTCTTTCTCCCTCTTCTGGCAAAAATCCTAATCTTCCCATACCAGTATCTATCTTGATATGTACTCCAACTTTTAAATTATTCTTTTTTATATACTCTATCTGATCCCAGTTTCCCACTGTTATCTGAATATCATTCCTATCAGCTATATCAATCTCATCTAAAAATATTACTCCTAAAATCAATATCTCCACTGGTAATTTTAACTCTCTCAATTCTAAAGCTTCATCTAAACATGCTACAGCAAATTTTTTTACTCCATGTTCAGAGAGATATCTCACTGTCTCCTTTGCTCCAAATCCATAGCTATTAGCTTTGACTACTGCCATAATCTCTCTATTCTCAACTTTTTCTCTTATTTTATTTATGTTAAAAAGTAAATTGTCCATCTCTATTTCTAACCATGCTCTCATTTTGTTCCCTCTCTTTTGCAATAATCTCACTTTCACCATAAATTATAATTCAGCTTTTGAAGAGTAATAATCTCTTTAAAGAATATCAGAGTAACTATATTATAGTTACTCTTTTATTCTAACTTAATTTTTATACTACAATCTTTTCTTTAGATTCTTTTTTTTCTTCCCTTTGAAGTTTCTTCTCTATTCCAGAACCACCATTTTTTGTCTTTTTTCTATCTAATAAATACATAATTGATGTAGCAACGAATATAGAACTATATGTTCCTGCTAAAATACCAACTAATAGAGTCACAATAAAAGTTCTAAGTGAGTCTCCACCAAATATTAGTATAGCTACTATAGCAAATAAAGTTGTCACCGATGTATTAATAGTTCTGATCATAACTTGGTTGATACTTCTATCTAATATCTCCTCAAAAGAAAGTTTTTCCTTCGTTTTACGTCTTAAATTTTCTCTTACTCTATCAAATACAACAATAGTATTGTTTATTGAGTAACCTAATATTGTTAATACTGCAGCTATAAATGGTGTATCTACCTCATAACCTAAGATAGCTATCACTCCTACAGCTATAATTATATCATGTAAAAGAGCTGTTACTGCACCTATTGAAAATAAAAATTCAAATCTTAGTGTAATATATAAAATTATTAATACTGTTCCTATTGCTAAAGAGTAGATAGCTGATGTTTTTAACTCCTTACCTATGCTAGCACCAACCTTATCTACCTTATCTAATTTATATGTTCCTACCTCTTTTAAATCCTCTAGTACAATCTCTTTTTGAGCTTCACTTAACTCTTGGCTTCTTATAATAACTGTATTATCTTCTGAAACCTGTACTTTTCTACTATTTGGACTTAATTGTGGAACCTCTTTAGCTACATTATCTAAAACACTATTTATTTCCTTTAGTGTTATATTATTTTCAAATTTAACTTGAATAAGATTTCCTCCTGAAAAATCAATTCCATAGTTAAGACCCTTGAATATAAGAACAGCTATTGAAATTATCACTAATACAAGTGAAAGTCCTAAGTATTTTTTACAATTTCTTATAACTCCTATTTGCATTACTATCTCCCCCTTACTCCAAATAATTCTGGTCTTTCAAACTTGAAAACCTTTACAAATGTAAGAAGAAGTATTTTTGTAATAGTTACTGCTGTAAACATAGATGCAAGTGTTCCTATTGTTAAAGTTACTGCAAACCCCTTAACTGGTCCAGTACCAAATGTGAATAGTATTGCTGTTATTATAAGTGTTGTAATATTTGAGTCAAATATCGCTACAAATCCCTTGTTAAATCCAGCATTTATACTATTTATTACACTATTTCCAAATCTTAACTCCTCTTTTATTCTTTCAAAGATAATTACATTGGCATCAACTGCCATTCCAGCTGAAAGAATAAGTCCTGCTATTCCTGGAAGTGTAAGAGTTGCATCGATAAAGTTTAAAGCTCCAAAAGTAATAAGTCCAAATATAACAAGAGCTATATCAGCAACTATTCCCGGTAATCTATAGAAAACTAGCATAAATATCCCTATTAATCCCATAGCTAATATTCCAGCATTTTTACTTTGAGCTATAGATTCATCTCCCAATGATGCTCCTACAGTTCTAGTTTCAGCTATCTCTGCCTTCACTGGAAGAGCTCCAGCATTTAAAAGTGTAGCTGTAGCCTTAGCCTCTTCAACTGTATAGTTTCCTGTAATAACTCCATTTCCACTAGGGATTTCAGAGTTTATCATAGGAGCTGTTTGTACAACTCCATCAAGAGTTATAGCAAGTTGTTTTCCTATATTATTTCTTGTTATCTCTGCAAATTTTACTGCTCCATCTTGATTCATCTCAAATTGGATTTGAGGTCTTCCTAAATTATCATATGATACATCAGCTTTCTTTAAAGCACTTCCTGTAAGAAGAGTATCCCCCAATGTACCATCAGAATTTACTATTCTAAACTCTAAAAGAGCTGTCTTTCCTATCATCTTTATAGCATCTTCTGTATTGTTTACTCCTGGTAATTCAACTATTACCTTATTATCTCCAGCCTTTTGTACTACTGATTCTGCTACTCCTAGTCCGTTGATTCTTCTATCTAGTACCTCTATCAGTCTATCCATAGCCTGACTATCTATAGTAACTCCCTCTTCAGGTACTGCTTCTAGTACTACATATACTCCACCTTTCAAGTCTAGTCCAAGCTTAGTTGGCTTAGCAAAACTCAGCCATACAGCTCCACAAACTACCATTATGACAAGGAGTAATCTCATCATTAGTTTTGAACTCATTTTCCCCTCCTATTTTAACTATTTTTTTCTATCTAAGAAACTTTGAAGAATTATTGCTGCAGCTACCTTATCAACTACTTTTCTCTTTTCAAGAGCTCCTTTTTTATTACTCTCATTTAGAAGTCTATCAGCTGATACTGTAGTCAATCTCTCATCTACTTCAAATATCTCTAATCCTTCAATATTTTTATTTAGTTTCTCTATAAACTCTCTTACCTTTTCAGCCTGTCTTTTCTCTGTTCCATCTAGGCTCTTTGGTATTCCTATTACAAGAGATTTTGTATTCTCTTGAGTAAGTATCTCTTCTATTCTCTTTACAGCCTTTACTTTTCTTCTGTCAATAACTTCAAGGGGAGTGGCTAATATCCCCATTATATCAGATTTAGCCACACCTATTCTTACATCACCAACATCTAAGGCAATATACTTTTTAAACATCTGTACCCCTTATAATAAAGTTTTTAAAGTTTCTCTAACTTTTGCTACAGCTTCCTCTATCTTAGAAGCATCTTTTCCTCCAGCTTGAGCAAAATCAGGTCTTCCTCCACCATTTCCTCCAGCTATTTGAGCTGCTTCTTTTACTAGATTTCCAGCTTTAGCCTTTCCTATTAAATCCTTAGTTACTCCTACAGCAAATATAGCTTTATCCTCTCCAGATGCAAGCACAACTACACAGCTTCCTAATTTATCCTTTAGAGAGTCTACCATTTGTCTTAACTCTTCTGCTGTCTTATCCTTGAAAGTCTTTATTACAACTTTTACACCATTGATCTCTTCAGCTGCATCATTTAATGAACCTGCTTCATAGTTAGTTATCTTAGCTTTTAATGACTCTATCTCTTTAGAGTTTTCTCTTAGAGTTTCTGTCATTTTTTCTACTCTTTCTACAACATTAGCCTCATCAGCTTTTACTGTCTTAGCTATCTCTTTTAGAGTTTTTTCCATTCTCTTAACTAATTCATACGCTCCAAGTCCTGTAACTGCTTCTATTCTTCTTACTCCAGCTGCTACTCCACTTTCTGATTCTATTTTGAATAATCCTATCTTAGCTATATTATCTATGTGAGTTCCTCCACAAAGCTCGATAGAGAAGTCATCTACTTTAACAACTCTAACTATATCTCCATACTTATCTCCGAATAGAGCCATAGCTCCCTCTTTCTTAGCTTCGTCCATGCTCATATCTCTTACAGTTACACATAGTGATTTTGCAATTTTTTCATTTACTAAATTTTCTACTTTTTCAATCTCTTCAGCTGTCATAGCTTCATAGTGGTTGAAGTCAAATCTTAATCTTTGTCCATTTACTAATGAACCAGCTTGTTGTACATGAGCTCCTAATACCTCTCTTAAAGCCTTATGTAATAAGTGAGTTGCTGTATGGTTCTTAGCTGTAGCTACTCTATTCATCTCATCTACTTCTAATAGATACTCTGCTCCCTCTTTAGCTTCTCCTTTTATTACTTCAACAGTGTGTGTAAATATTCCCTTTTGTTTTTGAACATCTACTACTTTTCCTTCAAATCCATTTCCAGATATTACTCCAGTATCTGCAGCTTGTCCTCCAGACTCTCCATAGAATGGTGTTGCATCAAATATCATAAGAGTTTTTCCATCTTTTCCCTCTCTGATACTTAATAATTTAGCTGTCTCTTTTAAAGTTTCATACCCTACGAACTTAGTAGTTCCATACTTATCATAGAACTCCTCTATAAAGCTATCTTGCCCTTTTTCCATTACTACTTCTCTTGCAGATCTAGCTTTCTCTTTTTGCTCTTCCATTTTAGCTTCAAACTCTTCTCTTGAAACCTCTACTCCCTTCTCTTCACAGATCTCTTCTGTTAATTCATAAGGGAATCCATATGTATCATATAGTTTGAATGTTATCTCTCCAGAAAGTTTCTTTCCACCCTCTGATTTTACCTTTTCTATCTCTTGGTTTACAAGTTGTATTCCTTGGTCTAGAGTACGAGAAAATTTTTCCTCCTCTATCTTAACAACTTTTTTGATATGCTCTAAGTTATCATTTAAGTCTGGATAAGCTTCGTTCATTATCTCTACAACTTTATCTACCATCTTGTATAGGAATAACTCTGATTGTCCTAGTAATCTTCCGTGTCTTACAGCTCTTCTTAAGATTCTTCTTAATACATATCCTCTTCCTTCATTTGATGGTACTACTCCATCATTTATTAGGAATGTAACTGCTCTTGAGTGGTCAGTTATAACTTTTAATGAGAAGTCTTTTTCCTTGTCCTCTCCATATTTAGCACCTGTTAATCTTCCAGCTTCCTCTACTAATGGGAATAATAGGTCAGTTTCAAAATTATTTGGTTTCCCTTGTACCATAGCTGTAACTCTCTCTAATCCAGCTCCAGTATCTATATTTTTCTTAGGTAATGGTTGTAATGAACCATCTTCCATTCTATTCCACTCTGTGAATACTAGGTTCCAAATCTCAATGAAACGGTTATCTGTTCCCTCATCTCCAAGTTTTGAATTTTCATCTCCACCATAAGCTGGTCCTAAATCCACATGTATCTCTGAACATGGTCCACATGAACCTGTTGGTCCTGCCGCCCACCAGTTTTCATCTTCTCCAAGTCTTACGATTCTCTCTTTTGGGAAGTTACATTTTTCTATCCAAATTTGTTCTGCTTCATCATCAGTTGTAAATACAGATACCCATAGTTTATCTTTATCAAGTCCTAATACTTCTGTTACGAACTCCCAAGACCAAACTATAGCTTCCTCTTTGAAATAATCTCCAAACGAGAAGTTTCCTAACATTTCAAAGAAAGTATGGTGTCTAGCAGTTCTTCCTACGTTTTCTAAGTCATTTGTTCTGATTGACTTTTGATAAGTTGTTATTCTTGGATATGGAGCTTCTTTTTGTCCTAAGAAATATGGTTTGAAAGGCACCATTCCTGCTACTGTTAATAATAGAGATGGATCATCTGGAATTAAAGATGCACTCTCAAAATGTTTGTGATTTTTTTTCTTAAAGAATTCTATGAACTCTTTTCTAATTTGATTTCCTGTTAACATAGTTCCTCCAGTTTTATTTTGTTTCTATTTTTAATTTTAATTTTTCTACTTATTAATCAAGTTTAAACTTTTCACCTAGGTAAATTTTTCTAGCAGTTTCATTCTCAGCTATCTCTTCTGGTGTTCCACTTATAAGTACTTTTCCTTGAGCCATTATATAGGCTTTCTCTGTAATTCTTAAAGTCTCTCTTACACTGTGGTCAGTGATAAGTATTCCTAATCCTCTATTTTTTAGATATCTTATTATCTGTTGAATATCCTCTACTGCTATTGGGTCAACTCCAGCAAAAGGCTCATCCAGTAGGATAAAGCTCGGATTATTAGCTATTGTTCTAGCTATCTCTACCCTTCTTCTCTCTCCACCTGAAAGAGAAAATCCTAAAGATTTTTGAACATGAGTTAATTTAAACTCCTCTAAAAGTTTATCTATTGTCTCTCTTTGCTCCCCTTTACTAATACCTTTCATCTCAAGTACAGCAGCTATATTCTCCTCTACACTCAAATTTCTAAAGATTGATGGCTCTTGAGCAAGATACCCTATTCCCATATTAGCTCTCTTATACATTGGATAATCTGTAACCTCTATATTATCACAGAATACACTTCCACTATCCGGTCTTACTATTCCAGTTATCATATAGAAAGTTGTCGTTTTCCCAGCACCATTTGGTCCTAATAGTCCAACTATCTCACCTTTTTTTACTTCTAGACTTACATCAGTTACAACTTTTCTTTTTTTATAACTTTTACATAGATTTTGAGCTGATAAATTTATCATAACTTATCTCCTTATTTTTTATAGTCTACATAAACATTTCCAGAGGCTTTTATTTTCTTAGTTTCCATATTATAAATTCCTCTGTCTGCCTGAACTATAGATTCTTCATTTTCTATCTCTACATGTCCAATTAACTCTACTGTTCCAGCTTTCTGTCT
>UMEL01042618.1_pt1 | contig 17322 bp, 20 predicted proteins | sample 1964741 | NCBI WGS metagenome assembly UMEL01 (sample SAMEA4836019, study PRJEB28245) | human gut metagenome | biome: gut microbiome; material: fecal sample | place: Denmark | collected 2008
GCAGTGTCAATGGTTCGAGTCCATTAGGAAGCGCCATTTTTTTATTTTTTGGAAGTTATTTAAGTTGACATAAATATCAAATTATGATATAATATCTCAGTTAATTTGATATTCCGCTTTAATAGCAATAAAAATTAAATGAATATCTATAGGAGGAGAATAAATGAAAGAAAAATTAATTCAATTAGTAGAGCAAAGCTACTTAAGAAACGACATTCCTGAATTCAAAGCTGGAGATACTATCGCAGTATACTACAAAGTTGTAGAAGGAAACAAAGAAAGAGTTCAATTATTCGAAGGAGTAGTTATCAGAGTAAATGGTGGAGGAATTGCAAAAACTTTCACAATTAGAAAAGTAACTGCTGGTGTAGGAGTAGAAAGAATTATTCCTGTAAACTCTCCAATGATCGACAAAATCGAAGTATTAAAAGTTGGAAGAGTAAGAAGATCTAAGCTTTACTACTTAAGAGGACTTTCTGGTAAAAAAGCTAGAATCAAAGAAATCAGAAAATAATTTATTGGGAGATGGGATTTTTAACCATCTCCTTTTCTTTTTACTTGCTAAAAAAAATGGAGTATTATAAAATAAAGCTATAAATAAGATTAAAGGGAGGATAAAATGAACGACAAAATTTATTATGACAAACTAGAAGGAAACTTTCCTAAATTTTTAAAAGATTTGGATAGAGTTATATCAATACCTAGCTATTTACAAGAGGATAATAGTAAATATCCATTTGGTGAAAATATTCAAAAAGCATTAGAAGAAATGATAACTATCTGTAAAGAGTTAGGATTTAGAACTTATATTGATCCAGAAGGATATTATGGATATGCTGAGATAGGAAGTGGAGATAAATTAGTTGGAGTATTGGGACATCTTGATGTAGTTCCTCCAGGAGATCTGAGTAAATGGGAGAATGATCCATTTAAACCAGTAGTTAAAGATGGAAAATACTATGGAAGAGGGGCACAAGATGATAAAGGACCTACTTTAGCAGCTATATATGCACTAAAAACACTATTAGATTGTGGATTTGAACTAAAATATAGAGTGAGATTTATATTTGGTACAGATGAGGAAAATTTATGGAGAGATATGCCAAAATATGTTGAAAAAGAAGAGATGCCGACAATAGGATTTACTCCTGATTCTAAATTTCCACTTATTTATTCGGAAAAAGGACTATTGCAATGTAAACTTATAGCTAAAAATGAGAGTGGATTAGTATTTAAAGGTGGAGATGCAATGAATTCTGTTCCATCAAATATGATAGTTCCAAAGAGTGATGAGTTAGTAGAGATGTTAAAAGAACTAAACTATGAATTTAAGGAAAAAGATGGAAAGATTGAAATAGTTGGAAAAAGTGTTCATGCACAAGTTGCTGAAACAGGAATAAACGCTATAAATAGATATATGCATGCTTTAACAAAACTAGGAAAAGAGAGTAAATCAGGAAGATTTATAACTGAGAATTTAATAGGTTATGACTTTGCTGAACCTATTTTTGGAGTAGTAAAGGATGAGCACTCAGGAGAATTAAAGTTTAATGTAGGAAAGATTGAGTTTACAGAGGAAAATGAGATATTAGGAATTGATATGAGAATTCCAGTGACATATGATAAAGAGAAAATAGTAGAAGTACTTACTAAAAAAGCGAAAGAGTATGGATTTGAATATACTCAACACGATTATTTAAAATCAATATATGTACCATTAGATTCAGAATTAATTACTACTCTTATGAGTGCTTATCAAGAGATAACAGGAGATATGGAATCTCAACCTGTTGCAAGTGGAGGAGCTACTTATGCTAGAGCCATGAATAACTGTGTAGCTTTTGGTTGTGTATTACCAGGAAGTCCTAAGACTGAGCATCAACCAAATGAGTATATTATACTAGATGATATGAAAAAAGCTATGAAAATATATATGAAAGCTTTTGAAAAATTTAATAAATAATATATGAATGGAGAAAAAATTATGAATAAAAAGAAAATGTTAAGTGCATACACTATAGTTTTTATATTTCTATTAGTTACTGCTGCATTGACGTGGATAGTACCTCAATCTATAGTTATAACAAATGATAGTGGTACACAAGAAGTAATATATAATGCAATTTTTGGAGCTAACGGAGAAGTTATCAGAGGTGCTGGAGCACAGCCAGCAGGACTTTGGGATGTTATAATGGCTCCAATAACAGGATTTCAAAATGCTGGACCAGTAAGTATTGCAATATTGATGGCAGGAGCGTTTTTAGGATTAATAAATTCGGTAGGAGCATTAGATGCAGGAATAGGAGGATTATTAAAAAGATATACTGGAACTTCTCTTATTGCAATTTTAATGTTTGTATTTGCTGTATTTGGAAGTGTTTTTGGATTTTGGGAGGAGATACCAGCTTTCTCAATAGTTATTGTTCCATTATTTGTACTAGCTGGGTATGATGTTATGACAGGATTAGCTGTTCTATTTATAGGAGCTACTGCTGGAAATATGGCCAGTGTAGTAAATCCATTCTCAGTAGGAGCAGCTATTGGAGCTATTGGTAACCCAGAGCTTTCATTAGGAAGTGGAATGATTTTAAGAATGGTAATCTTTATAGCTATGTATCTAGTTGGAGTGATTTATGTTATAAAGTATGCTAATAGTGTAAAAAATGATAAGGCAAAATCAGTAGTGGCAGATATCGAAGTAAACACAAGAGTTAATGAAGAGGGACATGAGTTACCAGAACTTACAAAGAAAAGATTTTGGTCAATTATGGTATTGGTAGGAATAATTGTTCTATTAATTTTAGGATATATGCCTTGGTATGTAGTAGAGTTAGATGGAGGAAAAACACTTCAAGATGTTATAAATGCTCCAATAAACTTTATTGCTTCAATACCGGTATTAGGAAATTTAAGTGGACTTAAACATTTTACTCCATTTGGAGATTGGTATTTTGGAGAATTTGCTTTTGTTTTCTTACTAGGGTCTATTTTAATAGGAATTATAAATAAAATGCCAGAGGAGGAGTTTGTAAAGGAGTTTGCAAATGGTGCTAAAGATTTATTAGGTGTAATTTTAGTTCTTTCAGTAGCAAATGGAATATCTGTACTTATGGGAAGTAAGACTTCTGGAATGTCTGTAACATTTGTTTATTGGATTCAGACAGCACTTCAAGGAATACCATCATGGGCTTTCTCTATAGCAACAGTAGCAGCTTATGTAGGTATAGGTTTCTTCTTACAATCAACAAGTGGAGTTGCAGGAATTACAATGCCAATACTTGGAGCTGTAACTATGGCACTATTCCAAGGTAGTGATATAGGAGCTACTGGTGGACAAGTAATGTTAATTTCAGCTTTTACAGTAGGAATAAACTTTATGTGTGGAATATATCCGGGAGCTAGTACAATGGGAACTTTAGAGTTATTCCATGTACCATATGATAGATATTTAAAGTTCACATTAAAGGTTTTTTTACCAATGTTAGTAGTAGGATGCTTAATAATATCAGCTTCACAATTTTTAGGGTTAATTTAATAAACTAATAAAAGTATTTAATAGTAACTATTTAGAATCTTTTCGGTGACTGGATAGTTACTATTTTTTATTGAAAAATTTCTCCTTTATTTTATCAAAAAAATTTTTTTGTTTAGGATATACTTTTTCTATTTCATTTTTTAAATATCTTTTTCTCCTCCCATTTGGACAGCTTTTACATAATTTAGCTTTACAAATACTACAACCGTTTAAAATTTTCTCAAGTTCATCTTGATATTTTTTTATCATAATCATTACCTCTTTAACCTCTTTATTTAATATGATAAATTTTAATTCTATAATAAAGAAATGTCAACTAAATAAATTTTAAAACATTTTGTAGTGAAATTAAGTCTAAAAAATAAGTTTTCTATGAAAGGAGGAAATTTTAATGTAAAAATTTTCAAAAGTGTGATAGAATATATATTATTTAAGGAATTATGGAGTGAAATATGGAAAAAAGTAAATTGATATTAAATGGAATTTTTTATGCTATTGTTACAATTATATTTATAATTTTATTTATTAAAGAGAAAAAAATAGGGGCATGGATAAAAGAACATAGAGATAAATTTTCAGATAGACTGGTTTCAAAGTTAGGATGGGAAGGAAAAAGTTCAGGGGTAGCTTTAAAGAAGACAATAGCTTTTGTAGAGAGTATAGGAACGGCTTTAATTTTAGTTTTAATTATACAAAAAATATATTTAGGAAACTTTTTAGTTCCAACTGGTTCAATGGAACCTACAATAATGCCAAAGGATAGACTTTTTGGAAATATGGTTGTCTATAAATTTAGAAAACCAGAAAGAAATGAGATAATAGTATTTAAGGAACCAATTCAAAATAAGGTATTATATACTAAGAGGGTAATGGGATTACCTGGAGAAAAGGTTGCTCTAAAGGATAATCATCTGTATATTAATGATCAAAAATTAGATATAAGAGAGTACTCAAGTTTAGGACAACTAGGAGAAGATGGTTACTGGATAGTACCTAAAAAAGGTGATGTTATCGAAGTTATCCCAGGGGCTAACTATGGTGAATATGTGTGGAGTAAAGCTGGGCAACCAATAGATGTGGCTGAGGTTCAAAAACAATTGGTAGCTAATCCAGGGGCAGTGGCTCAAATACTGCCAGATTTAGAGTTTAGAGTAAATGGAGTAAAAACTGGAATGGTTTTAGATATAATACATGATTCTAATGCTGTGAAAAAAATATTTGCTGGTGAGAAAGTTACAGTAGTAGCAGATGAAGATTATTACTTAGCATTGGGAGATAATACTAATGGTAGTTATGACTCAAGAATGTGGGGCTTTGTAAAAGAGAGTAGAATAAAGGGAAAAGCTTTTATAAGATTTTGGCCTTTAAATAGAATATCACTTTTAAAATAATTGGAGTAGATATGAAAATAGTTAATAATATAGAAGCAAAAATTTTAGAAGAATTGGAAAAAAGATGCTTCCTAAATAGTGCCTATACATTTAAACAAATAGAAGATATGGTAGCAGATAAAGAGAAATATCAAGTATTGGGAGTAGTTGATAATGAGATATTAAAAGGATATTTGATAATATTTGATAATAGTGAATCATTAGAGATTATGAAGATAGGTACACTACCTGAATATAGAAAACAAGGAGTAGCAAAACTTCTTATTGAAGAGTTACTAAAATTAAAAAAAGATATATTTTTAGAGGTAAGAGAGAGTAATAGTGCCAGAGAGTTTTATAAAAACTGTGGTTTTCAGGAGATAGGAAAGAGAAAAAACTATTATCCAGATACTGGTGAAGCCGCTATTATAATGATGAGAAACATTTAGAAATATACATATTTAAATCACAAAAAGACTATAAAATAACTAACATAATAAAAAGGATGGTAAAAGATGGAAACAAATATTTATTCAAACCCTTTAGCAGAAAGATATAGTTCAAAGGAGATGTTGGAAAATTTTTCTCCAGATAAAAAGTTTTCTACATGGAGAAAGCTTTGGGTAGCTTTAGCTGAAGCAGAAAAGGAACTTGGATTGAATATTACTGATGAGCAGATAGAGGAAATGAAAGCTAATATTTATAATATTGATTATGAATTAGCAGCAAAAAAAGAAGCAGAGTTTAGACATGATGTAATGGCACATGTACATACATTTGGAACACAAGCACCAAAAGCTATGCCAATTATCCACTTAGGGGCAACAAGTGCTTATGTAGGAGATAATACTGATCTTATTCAAATAAAAGATGGTCTAGATATTATAAAGACTAAATTAGTTAATGTAATTGCAGAGATGTCAAAGTTTGCAATGGAAAATAAAGATTTACCAACTTTAGGATTTACACACTTCCAAGCAGCTCAGCTTACAACTGTTGGAAAGAGAGCTACTTTATGGTTACAAAGCTTATTATTAGATTTAGAGGAGTTAGAGTTTAGAGAAAAAACTTTAAGATTTAGAGGAGTTAAGGGAACAACAGGAACACAAGCAAGTTTCCAAGAGTTATTTAATGGAGATTTTGAAAAAGTAAAAGAGTTAGATAGAAGAATAACTGAGAAAATGGGATTTGATAAGAGATTCTTAGTAACAGGTCAAACTTACGATAGAAAAGTTGACTCAGAAGTTATGAACTTACTTGCTAATATAGCTCAATCAGCTCATAAATTTACAAATGATTTAAGACTTCTTCAACATTTAAAAGAGATAGAGGAACCATTTGAAAAAAGTCAAATAGGGTCATCAGCTATGGCATACAAAAGAAATCCAATGAGAAGTGAAAGAATATCATCATTAGCAAAATTTGTAATAGCTTTACAACAAAGTACAGCTATGACTGCATCAACTCAATGGTTTGAAAGAACATTAGATGACTCTGCTAATAAGAGATTATCTTTACCTCAAGCTTTCTTAGCAGTAGATGCTATATTAATAATTTGGAAAAATGTATTAGATGGATTAGTAGTTTATCCTAAGATGATAGAAAAAAGAATTATGGCAGAACTACCATTTATGTCAACTGAGTATATTATAATGGAATGTGTAAAAAATGGTGGAGATAGACAGGAACTACATGAAAGAATAAGAGTTCACTCTATGGAAGCTGGAAGAAATGTAAAAGTTGAAGGAAAAGATAATGATTTAATTGAAAGAATAATAAATGATAAGTATTTTAATTTAGATAAAGAAAGATTATTAGAGATATTAGATCCTAAAAACTTTATCGGATTTGCTCCAGAGCAAACAGAGGAGTTTATAAATATAGAGGTTAAACCAATATTAGAAAAATATAACAATAGATTAGGAATGAAAGCAACTTTAAAGGTTTAATGAAGAGTAAGCAAAGAGAAGTATATTTAACAGCCTTTGTATTAGTAGCATTATATCTTTCTCTTGCAGAAAACTTTATTCCAAAGCCATTTCCTTGGATGAAGATAGGGCTATCAAATATAGCAGTTTTGATAGCCCTTGAAAAATTTGATTCTAAGTTTGCCCTTGAATTGGTAATACTTAGAATTTTTATTCAAGGACTTATGTTAGGAACACTATTTACTCCGGGATTTATAATAAGTTTTACTGCAGGAGTTTTAACAACTATATTTATGATTGGGCTATACAGATTTAGAAAATATCTTTCGTTGATAGCAATTAGTTCATTATCAGCTTTTCTACACAATCTATTTCAACTCATAGTAGTATATTTTCTTATGTTTAGGAATGTTTCGTTGTATTCAAAATCTATTATGGGGTTTGTGTGGATCTTTTTAATTATTGGAGTAGGGGCAGGTATTATTACTGGATTTATTGGAGAAAAGTTAAATTTAAGAAGGAGCAGAACAGAATGAGAAAATACTTTGGAACGGATGGAATAAGAGGAGAAGCAAATAGAGAGTTAACTGTGGATATAGCACTTAGATTAGGGTATGCACTTGGATATTATTTGAGAAGAGAGAATCCTAACAAGAAAAAGATAAAGGTTATTATGGGGTGTGATACAAGAATATCTGGATATATGTTAAGATCAGCACTACTTGCAGGCTTAACTTCTATGGGAGTACATGTGGATTTTGTAGGAGTAATATCAACTCCAGCAGTGGCATATTTAACAAAGGAGAAAAAAGCAGATGCTGGAATAATGATATCAGCTTCACACAACCCTGCAAAGGATAATGGATTAAAGGTTTTTGCAGGAAATGGGTATAAGTTACCAGATGAAGTGGAATTAGAGATCGAAAGACTTATGGATGATCCAACTATACTTGAAAATCCAGTGGCTGGAGATAAAGTTGGAAAATTTAAGTATGCAGAAGATGAATATTATTCATACAGAGATCATTTGTTATCAGCTGTAAATGGAGATTTTTCTGGAATGAAAATAGTTGTTGATACAGCTAATGGTTCAGCTTATAGAATAGCTAAAGATGTATTTTTAGCACTAGGAGCAGAGGTAGTTCTTATAAATGATGCTCCAAATGGAACAAATATAAATGTAAAATGTGGATCTACTCACCCGGAGATACTTACAAAAGTAGTTATAGGATATGAAGCAGATTTAGGACTTGCTTATGATGGAGATGCAGATAGACTTATTGCAGTAGATAGATTTGGAAATATAATAGATGGAGATAAAATAATAGCTACTCTTGCTATGGGAATGAAAAGAAGAGGGGAGCTAAAAGGAAATAAAGTTGTTACAACTGTAATGAGTAATATGGGATTTGAAAACTATTTAAAGGAGAATGGAATAGAGCTATTGAGAGCTAATGTAGGTGACAGATATGTACTTGAAAAAATGATTGAACATGATGTTGCTATTGGTGGAGAACAATCTGGGCACATTATATTACTACAATATGCAACAACTGGGGATGGAGTTCTAACATCATTAAAGCTAGTTGAAGCCTTAAGGGATGAGAAAAAATATTTAGATGAGATGGTTGGAGATATAAAAGATTGGCCACAAAAATTAGTGAATGTAGTTGTAGACAATAGTAAAAAAAATATCTGGAATCAAAATAAGAATATAACTGATTTTATAGCTCAAAAAGAGCAAGAGATGGAAGGGCTTGGAAGAGTACTTGTAAGAACATCTGGAACTGAACCATTAGTAAGAGTAATGGTAGAGGGGAAAGAGATGGAGATGGTAGAAAGAGTTGTAAATGAGATAGCAGAAGTTGTAAAAAAAGAATTAGCTTAATTTAAGGAGAGATAGATGTATAAAGTTTTCTCAAAATTATATGATAAATTTATGGAATTTTCTGACTATGGAGCTTGGGAGAAGCAGGTAGAGGAATTGATTAAAGAGGGGCAACCTAAAGGAAAAACTCTTTTAGATATTGGGTGTGGAACTGGAGAGTTACTTCTAAGAATGACTAAAAACTATCAGTGTGATGGAATGGATCTATCTGAAGAGATGTTAAAAATAGCTCAAAGAAAGTTAAAGCATAGAGAGGTTAAGTTATTTTTAGGAGATATGGTTGAGTTTGATACTGGTTATAAATATGATATTATGGTGTCACTATTTGATACTGTAAATCATATGGTTTCAGTAGAGGAGCTAGAGAGTCACTTAAGAAGTGTAGCAAACTCTTTGAACGATGAGGGAGTATATATATTTGATATTGTAGATAGAGAGTTCATGGATACAATGTTTCCAGGAGGTCTTTTTGTAGACAATAGAAAGGATATAACTTGTATATGGGAGCATGAGATAGAAGATGGAATTGATTATATAGATGCTACATATTTCCTAAAAAACTCTCGTGGAAGTTGGGATAAGCTTACAGAATCATATTCTAAAAAGATTTTTACAGATGCTGAGATAGAAAAATGTAGTGAAATTTCTGGATTAAAAATAACTAAAAAAGTGATAAATGACAAAATTGCTGGAAGAAGAACTGTGTATTTATTGAAGAAAAAATAAAAGCTATAGGATTATAATAAATAATTATAGTAAAAAAATTATAATAAGTTTGACTATTTCTGTTTTATATTATAAAATTATACAGTAGAGAGGAGAGTATATGAAATATATCGCTTGGATCACGAAAGATGTTCTACATGCAATATCTTTATTAGGATATTTAGGTTTCTTAATGGTAGGAAATATACTCTTATATGTAGGAATTTATAAGTTAATAGAGAAATACTTATTTAAGAGCACTCTTTTGTTTATAGTTTTAATTATAATAGGAGTTATTAGTGGTTTTTATAATTCTTATAGAGCAATAATGAAAAAATAAGGTGATTAGGTGGAAGAGATAAAAAAGGTTTTTAAACATTCTATAATAACAGCGATAGCAATATTAACATATGGATTAGTATTTCAAGTTAAAGAGATATATATAGGAATGTTTAGCGGAGCTGTTGTTTCATTATTGGCTTTCTACTTAATCTGTATGGATGTAAAAAAAATAGTTGCTAGCGGAGATGGATCGTATAAAAGAGGCATCATAGGTTACTTACAAAGATATGCAATATATATTATATACTTAGGAGTGATAGCGAAATTTTTTGGGCTATCAATGATTATAAGTTCGGGATTAGGGCTATTAAATGTAAAGGGAAATATTTTATTAATAGCTCTTTCTGATAAAATTTTGAAAATTAGGGATAAACACCTAAGATAAAAAAGGAAAGGAGGGTAAAGGCAATGAAAAAGTTGAAAACAATTATTCCTATAGCCATTATAGTAGCAATTGGAGTATTGATAAGAAGGCTGAGCTTTATAAATTTTGAAACACCCCCTTTGGTAGAAGGGCCAAGAGTAGTTTTTCTTTTACCAATACCACAATTTCTTCATAAGTTACCTGGTCATGAAACATATGGATTACCTATCACAATTACAGTAGTAACTACATGGTTTTTAATCCTATTTATGTTCATACTATTTAAACTAGGTACAAGAAAAATGGAGTTAATTCCTGGGAAGCTACAGTTAATACTAGAGTGTATATATGGATTTTTAGATGGAATAATAGAGCAAATGTTAGGTTCTTGGAAAAAGAAATATTTTTCATATATAGGACCATTATTTTTATTCATTTTTACAGCAAATATCATAGGATTTTTCCCAATACCTTGGTATTCAATAAATGAAGGACATATTACATTTGCCCCAGCATTTAAAACTCCAACAGCAGATTTAAATACAACTGTTGGATTAGCACTATTAACAACAATAGCTTTTGTTAGTGCAGGAATGAGAACACATGGAGTAATTGGATATTTTAAAGAGTGGTTATCACCAACTCCAATAATGTTACCATTAAACATAGTTGGAGAATTTGCAAAACCAGTAAACATTTCTGTCAGACTTTTCGGAAATGGATTTGCTGGAGGAGTAATAATGGGACTTCTATATATGGGAGCTCCAGCAGCAATACCTGCACCATTACATCTATATTTTGATCTATTTGCAGGATTGGTACAAAGTTTCGTTTTCGTAATGTTAAGTATGGTATATATTCAAGGTGGATTAGGAGACCGTGAATATGTCGAAGAATAAAGTTTTTTAAAAATTTAGGAGGTAAAAAATGGAACAAATGTTATTAGCAAAAACAATAGTATTAGCAGCATCAGCACTAGCAGTAGGATTAGCAATGATAGCTGGATTAGGACCAGGAATAGGAGAAGGATATGCAGCTGGTAAAGCAGTTGAGGCAGTAGCTAGACAACCAGAAGCAAAAGGAAACATCATCTCTACAATGATCTTAGGACAAGCAGTAGCAGAATCAACAGGTATCTATGCACTAGTTGTGGCATTAATATTAATGTATGCAAATCCTTTCATCGGAATATTAGGATAATCCTTTAATCAGTAAAAAAATTAACTGATTATTATCTGGAAAGGAGGTAGAAAATTTGGCGACAACAGTAATGCCAGTAGTATCAGTAGATATTAATATGTTCTGGCAGATAATAAACTTTTTTATACTTGTATTTATATTTAACAAGTATTTCAAAAAACCTATAGGTAAAATGTTAGAAAGTAGAAAAGAGAAAATAACTAGCGATTTAAGAGAAGCTGAAGAGAATAAAAAAGCAGCTATGAAACTTCAAAAGGAATCTGAAGATATAGTAAGAAAAGCTAAAATTGAAGCAAATGAAATCTTAAAAAATGCTGAGAAAAAAGCAGATGAAAGAAAAGAAAGTATTATCACTGAGGCTAAAAGCCAAAGAGATAAAATAATAAAAACTGCAGAAATGGAAGCTCTTAAAATAAAATCAGATGCTAAAGCTATGGTACAAGAGGAAGTTAAAGTTCTTGCTGTTCAATTAGCTGAGAAGTTAATCAATGAAAAGATAAATTCAAAAATCGAGTCTACCTTAATAGATGAGTTTATAGAAGAGGTAGGGGAAGAAAGATGATAGCTAACCAAGTAGGAAAAAGATATGCTGAAGCTATCTATGAAATCGCAGTTTCTACTAACAAAATAAAAGAGATATATGAAGCTTTAAATCAATTAATGGAGCTTTATAAAAATAATAATGAATTTAAAACTTTTATAACTCATCCACTTATTGAGTTAGATGAGAAAAAAAAGGTTTTAAATGAGATATTTAAAGATTCTGGAGAGGATATTGTTAATATTATATACTATATCCTTGATAAAAAAAGAATTGAAAATATCAGAAATATAACAGCTGAGTATTTAAAAATCTATTATGAGAGAAATCAAATATTAGATGTTGAAGCTACTTTTGCTGTAGAGCCATCTGAGGCTCAAAAATCTAAGTTAATAGCAAACTTAGAAAAGAAAACTGGTAAAAAAGTTAAACTGGCTATAAATATTGATAGAGCTATATTAGGAGGAGGTATCATTAGAATAGGTGATACTGTTATAGATGGTTCTATACGTAAAGAGCTAGAAAATATAAAGAAAAAGTAATTACGACTTGTAAACAGGAGGTGTAAATCAGTTGAACATTAGACCAGAAGAGATTAGCAGCATAATCAAAAATGAGATAGAAAACTACAAAAAAAGTCTAGATATAAAAACTTCAGGTTCAGTATTAGAAGTTGGAGACGGTATTGCTAGAATATATGGACTTAGCAGTGCAATGTCAGGAGAGCTTCTTGAGTTCCCACACGGAGTAATGGGAATGGCACTAAACCTAGAAGAGGATAACGTTGGAGCCGTTATTCTAGGAGACTTCTCTCTAATTAAAGAAGGAGATGAAGTTAAAGCTACTGGAAGAGTTGTTTCAGTTCCTGCAGGGGAAGCTATGTTAGGAAGAGTAGTTAATGCCCTTGGAGAACCAATTGATGGAAAAGGTGAAATAAAACCTGAAAAATACATGGAGATAGAGAGAAAAGCGTCAGGAATTATCTCTAGAAAACCTGTATCTGAACCACTACAAACAGGTATTAAATCAATAGATGGAATGGTACCTATTGGAAGAGGACAAAGGGAATTAATCATCGGAGACAGACAAACAGGAAAAACAGCTATAGCTATTGATGCTATTATCAACCAAAAAGGAACAGGGGTAAAATGTATCTATGTTGCTATTGGACAAAAAAGATCAACTGTAGCACAAATATATAAAAAGCTAGAAGATGCAGGAGCTATGGAGTACACTACTATCGTTGCTGCTACGGCGTCTGAAGCTGCACCATTACAATATATGGCACCATACTCAGGAGTAGCTATGGGAGAGTACTTCATGGATAAGGGAGAGCATGTATTAATAATATATGATGATCTTTCTAAACATGCGGTAGCTTATAGAGAGATGTCTCTATTACTTAAGAGACCACCTGGAAGAGAAGCTTACCCAGGAGACGTATTCTATCTACACTCAAGATTACTTGAAAGAGCAGCGAAACTATCTGATAAATTAGGTGGAGGATCAATAACAGCTCTTCCTATAATTGAAACACAAGCAGGGGACGTATCAGCATATATCCCTACAAACGTAATTTCAATTACAGATGGACAAATATTCCTAGATTCACAATTATTCAACTCAGGATTCAGACCAGCTATCAATGCCGGAATATCAGTTTCAAGGGTTGGGGGATCTGCTCAAATAAAAGCTATGAAACAAGTTGCTGCTAAAGTAAAACTTGAATTAGCACAATACAACGAGTTATTAACATTTGCTCAATTCGGTTCTGATCTAGATAAAGCTACAAAAGCTCAACTAGAAAGAGGACACAGAATAATGGAAGTATTAAAGCAAGCACAATACAAACCTTATTCAGTAGAAGAGCAAGTTGTTTCTTTCTTTGCTTTAATCAATGGATACTTAGATTCTGTTGAATTAGAAAAAGTAAGAAGATTTGAATCAGAATTAATGGTAGAATTAAGAAATACAACTACAATTCTTGATGAAATAAAAACTAAGAAGGCTTTAGATAAAGAGCTTGAAGCAAAATTAGGAGATGCTATAAACGCATTTAAAAAGAATTTTAACTAGAAAGAGGTGAGAACATGGCTGGAGCTAAAGAGATAAAAAATAGAATAAAAAGTGTTCAGTCTACTCACCAAATTACTAAAGCCATGGAAATTGTTTCCACTACAAAATTTAAAAGATTTTCAGCTCTAGTTGTAAAATCAAGACCATTTGCAGAGAGTATTCAAACTATACTTTCAAATATAGCATCTGGTGTAAAAAGTGAAAAGCACCCTCTTTTTGATGGAAGAGATGAAGTTAAGAAGATAGGTGTAATAGTTATGACTTCTGATACAGGACTTTGTGGAAGTTTTAACCATGCAACACTAAAAGAGTTAGAAAAAATTAGAAAAGAGAATAGTGGAAAAGAGGTTTCAGTAATTGCTATCGGAAAGAAAGCAAGAGATTACTGTACTAAGAGAAATTATGACCTAAAAGCAAGCTATGTACAGCTTGTTCCTGAAACTATGGGTAAAAAAGCTCAAGAGATCAGTGAAAATATTGTAGAGTATTACTATGAACACATCTTTGATGAGGTATATGTAATATACAATAAATTTGTGTCAGCTCTTAGAAGTGACTTAACAGTTAAAAAACTTATTCCAATAGAAAGAGTAGAGGCTAAAGAAAATACTTCATATATTTTTGAACCAGATGCAGAATCAATATTATCTGCACTTCTTCCTAAATATTTAAATGTTGAGATTTATCAAGCATTATTAAATAATGCTGCAAGTGAACATTCAGCTAGAAAAAATTCAATGAAAAACGCTACTGAAAACGCTGAAGAGATGATAACAATGCTTAACTTGAAGTATAATAGAGAAAGACAAGCAGCAATCACACAAGAGATCACAGAGATCGTTGGTGGAGCTGCAGCTTTAAATTAATGATTAGGAGGCAATAGGGTGGAAAACAAAGGAACTATAACTCAGATTATTAGTGCCGTTGTAGACGTTGCTTTTAAAGATAAATTGCCTAATATATACAATGCCTTAAAAGTAAAGGTTGATGATAAAGAGCTTGTACTAGAAGTACAACAACATTTAGGTAATAATGTAATAAGAGCGGTAGCAATGGATTCTACTGACGGACTACAAAGAGGTATGGAAGTAATAGATACTGGAGCACCTATAAAAGTTCCAGTAGGAAAAGCAGTATTAGGAAGAATCTTAAACGTTTTAGGACAACCAGTTGATGACAACGGACCAGTTGAAACAGATGAGTACTTACCAATACATAGAGATGCTCCAAGTTTTGAGGAGCAAGAAACAGAAACTGAAATATTCGAAACAGGAATCAAAGTAATTGACCTTTTAGCACCATATATTAAAGGGGGAAAAATCGGTCTATTCGGAGGAGCTGGAGTAGGAAAAACAGTTTTAATCATGGAGCTTATCAATAACATTGCTAAGGGACATGGAGGACTTTCAGTATTTGCTGGAGTAGGAGAAAGAACAAGAGAAGGAAGAGACCTTTATGATGAAATGACTGAATCAGGAGTTTTATCTAAAACATCTCTAGTTTATGGACAAATGAACGAGCCACCTGGAGCAAGACTTAGAGTTGCTCTAACAGGATTAACTGTAGCAGAGAACTTCAGAGATAAAGAGGGACAAGACGTTCTACTATTCATAGATAACATATTCAGATTTACACAAGCTGGATCTGAGGTATCAGCTCTATTAGGAAGAATGCCTTCTGCGGTTGGATATCAACCAAACCTTGCTACAGAGATGGGAGCTTTACAAGAAAGAATCACATCTACAAAATCTGGATCAATTACATCAGTTCAAGCTGTATACGTACCAGCGGATGACTTAACTGACCCAGCACCAGCAACAACATTCTCACACTTAGATGCTACAACAGTTTTATCTAGACAAATAGCATCTCTAGGAATCTATCCAGCAGTTGACCCATTAGATTCAACATCTAAAGCTTTATCTGCTGATATAGTTGGAAATGAGCACTATAATGTTGCCAGAGAAGTACAAGAAGTATTACAAAGATATAAAGAACTTCAAGATATCATTGCTATCCTAGGTATGGACGAGTTATCTGACGAAGATAAATTAACTGTATCAAGAGCAAGAAAAATTCAAAGATTCTTCTCTCAACCATTCTCAGTTGCTGAGCAATTTACAGGAATGGAAGGAAAATATGTTCCAGTAAAAGAGACAATCAGAGGATTTAAAGAGATATTAGAAGGTAAACATGACAATATCCCTGAACAAGCTTTCCTATATGTAGGAACAATAGAGGAGGCAGTAGCAAAGGCGAGAGACCTTATGAAAGGGGATGAATAGTTATGGCTACATTTAAAATAAAAGTTGTAACTTATGAGGAAAAAGTTCTTGAGCAAGAAGCTGAATTTGTACTTGTAAGAACAACAGAGGGAGATATGGGAATACTACCAAACCACTCTCCATTTATAGCTGGACTTAGTACAGGAGAGATGAAAATAAGACTTAATGGAAAAGAGGATAAATACTTTGTTTCAGAAGGATTATTAGAAATCTCTAACAATGTAGTAACTATTATAGCTTCTGAAGCTATACCTGCTGATCAACTAGATGTTGAAAGAGCTAGAAAAGAAGTAGAAGAGTTAAAAGCAAAACTTGCTAAGATGCAAGAGGATAAAGATATCATGCTAACTCAACAAAATCTACACAAAGCATTGATGAAAGTACAAGTTGCAGAAAAATTATTATAGTTACTAGAGCAGCCTATAGGGCTGCTTTTTTTATTTATTTTCTACTAAAAATAGAGTATAATAAAGATTGAATTAGGAATATAGGGGGGAGATATAAATTGGAAAATAGGAATGATTTTTCACAAGGAAGTATATACAGACATATAATGTCACTTGCTATACCTATGACAATAGCTCAAATGGTACAAGTTTTATATAATATAGTTGATAGGATATATATTGGACACTTAGAAGCTGGGTCATCATTAGCTTTAACAGGATTGGGATTAACATTTCCAATTATAACAATTATTTCAGCTTTTACCAATTTGTTTGGAATGGGAGGGGCACCTCTATGTTCAATAGCTAGAGGAAAAAATGATATGGAGAGAGCAGAGACAATAATGGGGAATACTTTTTTTCTATTATTGGTAAGTAGCTTTGTATTGATGTTAGCTTCATATGTATTTATGAAGCCACTTCTATATATGTTTGGAGCTAGTGATACTACTTATCCTTATGCTAAGGAGTATCTAAAAATATATTTATTGGGGACTCCTTTTGTAATGTTAGGAACAGGAATGAATGGATTTATTAATTCTCAAGGGTTTGGAAAAATAGGAATGATGACTATATTGTTTGGTGCAATAGCAAATATCATTCTTGATCCAATTTTTATCTTTTATTTGAAACTAGGAATAT
>UMEL01003055.1_pt1 | contig 17247 bp, 18 predicted proteins | sample 1964741 | NCBI WGS metagenome assembly UMEL01 (sample SAMEA4836019, study PRJEB28245) | human gut metagenome | biome: gut microbiome; material: fecal sample | place: Denmark | collected 2008
CGTGGCAAAGGAAGCAAGCCCGTGAGAGGTCTGCGTTCGTGGCGTCGGCTTTCAGCCCGTATTTCCACTCGAGGTATTCCCATGCGCATCGTACCGCCTCGTCGAAAGACTCCTCCACGGTTTTCTTGATCGACAGGCGATAGGGTACGAGGAGCTTGATTCCCGTGGTACTGGGACTCACGAAGGAGAGATCGGGGCGTAGCCGCTCGTCGGCGAACAGCGTGTCCCTCCAACGGATCGCCTCTTCGGATGAGGCGAGGTGATCGATGTCGATGACGAACTCGCCCGAGGGCACGAGCAAGTGATCTTCCTTGCGGTAGGAGAAGATACCGGCGGGGGTGACATAGGGCAGCAAGCTCTGTTTCTGCCGCCTGAACCGTTTCTCGTCGCCCGATGCGGCACGTACCTGGTCGGTACGCTCACGCAGCCACTCGCTGGTGGTGATATAGGCGTGCAATTGACTGACACAGACAACCCCGTTCGGCACTTGATTGGTGATGGGGGCGTTGAAAAAGGAAAAGATAGACTCTTTCATGATCGGATAAAATAAATTGATTATTCGGTTACCGCCGGTAAAGGAACGCTTTCCTGTCCGTTCCCGGAATAGCGATGGACGGAACGGGTACGGAAACGGACGTACGGTGGATGAAATGAAGATGGAAATAAATATATGTCCCCCTGAGAGGGGTGATTCTTGTTAACACTTAAATTAAAAACGATATGACAGAAAATCAAGAGCGGGCGGAACAGGCACGTTCTGCCTTTACGGTCAATGGAGGTAACGTGCAGATCGTGCCCAATGCCACCATCGCTATCCAGAACATCCATTGGGGTGACGGGACGGTGACACGGACGGAACGTTGGATTACGCCCGCGGAATCGGAACTTCATGAGTCTCCGTCTCCTCCGGTAAACTCTCCCGCCCCTCCGGTGACGGCTGAACCCTCCTCGTTGGCCTTGTTCATCCCGGACGAGGCGACCCGTCTTGTCTACGAGGCCCGCCTATGCGCCTGCCCGGACACGGTCACCCTTTGCCAGACGGTATTGACGGACCTTTACAACGAGATCCTAGCCGACTACTCGTCTCCCCTCAAGCTGGTCAAAAGCCGTGCCTTCATCAGCGCCCTCTTGCCTCACCTCACGTTCGTGAACGGGGCGAATGTACCGAGCATTCGGTATGGGATCAGGAAGTATGTGCTGGGGGAAGGAGGATAATTGAAAAAAAGAGCTATATTTGCATGAATAAGAACAAAAAGTGAAAAATATGTCCCGTTTGATTGTAAAAAATGTAGGACCCATAAAGTCCGTGGATATAGAACTGAAGAAGGTGAATATATTCATGGGTCCACAGAGTTGTGGCAAAAGTACATTGGCTAAAATTATCAGTTTTTGTACTTGGATGGAGAAAACAAATGCGTTTGAAGAGAAGATGGCATGGAAGGATGCCTATAAACGCTTACAATCTTATCATAAATTATCCGGTTCTTATTTTAATGAGGATTCCATGATCTATTATGTCGGCGATAACTTGACATACGCTTATAATTGGAATGAGGCCGAAGCGATACCGATCCCATATCGTGTTGAATATGAATCGGCACATTATAATGAGAAGGAGTTTTTCTTTTTCCCGATAGAAAAGAAAATCAATCCGAAGGTGATTTATATCCCGGCGGAACGAAACTTTGTCTCTGCCGTTCCCAATCTTCGTGACTATGCGGAAGATAATGATAATCTTCTGGATTTTATAAAGAATTGGTACGATGCCAAACGAAAATATCCTATTGACCATAAGATGGACATCTTGAATATGGGAATAGAATACTATTTAGGGGATGGAGATACGGACGTGTTGCAGATGCGGAACGGTAAAAAATTGACGTTGCGTACGGCATCCAGCGGATTGCAGTCTATCGTGCCATTGATCCTGTTGATCGATTGGCTCTCCAAGGGCATATATGAGGAAGAGAAACCTTATTCCTATGCGGAGGGAGAAAAGATCGTAAAACTGTTGGAAAAGCTGGACGGGGATAATCGGACATCAAAGGAAGTAGAGGAACTGAAAAGACGTTTAGCAGGCTTTATACAGGGAAAAGTATATACGCATACGCAGTTTGTGATAGAAGAACCCGAGCAAAATCTTTTCCCCGAGGCCCAAAGAGACCTTCTTTTCTATCTGTTAACCGCTATCAATCATGGAAGGAACCACCGTCTGGTGCTTACGACCCACAGCCCGTATATCCTCTATGCCTTGAATAACTGCTTGATGGCTTATAGGGTGAAAAGCGAGATGCCTGAAGAAGAGTACGAGGAATTGGATTGTAGAAATGCGGCTTTGAATCCGATAGATGTAGCGGTTTGGGAAATAGAGGATGGCAAGATGCGTTCGGATGGGAATAATCCTAACGGAACCATTCAGGATGCCTCCGGATTGATCCGGGCTAATTATTTCAATCGTATCATGCAAGGAATCATGAAGGATTTTAATAATATGCTTAATTATTATGAGGAGGGATGAGAGACGTATTCCCACATATAGAGAATCATAATTCGGATATTTATATAGCTGACTATACGGAGTATTCTAAGACACACGATACTTCTGTTTCTGGTGTGAAAATATTGGCAAATAAACCGGGGGAACTGGAAGTATTTCATTTGAAAAATAAAAAGGGTATTTCTATTGATGCTGTCAATTTTGAAGAGAACCAATCTGTGCTGAAAGACGAGCAGGGCAAGGTGGTAAAGCAATGTGAATGTATGTGTGCGTCTTCAGGAGCCAAAAACAAGGGATGGTTATTCTTACTCGAACTAAAATATTGCTTAGATAAAAATATAGCCTCGAATGCCGGTAATGCCTTGAGGCAATTGGAAAAAACATTCTTGTTCTTGAGAGACGAGAAAAAAATCATAAATCGCCAGTGTCATCGTGTTTACTGGATTATTTCTATCCCAGACCATAGCAGTAAAGCCCCTTTTGAAGCCTTCGTCCTAGACCAAGACAAGAAACTGAAATACAAGCAAGACTTAGATGTTATCATTTTCGGGGAAAATGAGGTTGAGGCGCTTAATGAGGGGTATTTAAGGGTAACTAAGGCTTAAAGGGGAACATATTTAGATGATATTAAATATCCATGTTCGTAACTATTTGAAAAATAGTTGGGACGCTCTATTGGTGATTTACTCATCAGTGCTTTCCTGCTTCACCTCACGTTCGTGAACGGGGCGAATGTACTGGGCATTCTGATGCAAGTGCGATACTTTATAGCCTTCAAAAGGAAATCCTGGATTTGTACTCTACTATTTGTGTTATGCTGAATGATTTGTCTCAGTAATCTATCTCTATAAATATAGCTTAAACCCATTTTAAATTTAGACACTCGACGTAATTGTACCAGAGGTGTATCGGTGGGGTGGGAGTGTCTTATGTACTCATTTTTATGGCAACTACATTGGAGAATAATAAGCGGATCGCAAAAAATACTGTGTTCCTGTCGATTCGGATGTTAATGGTTTTGTTGGTGTCGCTTTATACTTCACGTATTGTATTAGATGCGTTGGGTGTGGAGGATTTCGGCACTTATAACGTGGTTGGGGGGATAGTGAGTTTGTTTGCGTTTATGAATGGAGCAATGTCTAATGCGACACAACGTTATATCGCATTTGAATTAGGGAAGAGTAATCCGGACGTAAGACGTGTGTTTAGCTCCTGTATGATGTTGCATCTTTTGGTGGCGTTATTCATTCTTGTTTTCTCTGAAACTGTTGGGTTATATCTTTTGAATCATTATTTGACAATTCCGGATAATAAGTTGATAGCAGCGAATTGGGTGTATCAAATTTCGATAGTATCCTGTTTAGTGATGGTGGTAAATACGCCTTACAATGGAGCCATTGTAGCGTATGAGCGAATGCAGGCTTTTGCCTATATCTCATTGATCGATGTGTGTTTACGTTTAGGTATAGCTTTTTTGGTCATAGCTATACCATCCGATAGACTGATTCTGTATGCCTTGTTTCTGTTTGTAGGTCAGTTTTGCGTGCGGTTAAGCTACACTTTTTATTGTAGGAGGTACCTTTCGGACATAAAGTTCTCATATTGTTGGGATCGTCTTTTATTTAAGGAGTTGTCAGGGTTTATGGGATGGACAATGTTTAATAATATGAGTATTATCGCATGCACACAAGGTATAAATATAGTTTTGAATATATTCTTTAATCCGATGGTGAATGCGGCGAGAGGTATAGCGGTTCAGGTAGAGCAGGCTGTAACAATGTTCTCTAAAAACTTCCAGATGGCTATTACGCCACAGATTATTAAAAATTATTCGATGAACGAACGAGAGCGCTTTGAAGATCTGCTTTTCTCTGCGTCTCGATTATCTTATTTTCTCCTTCTATTTTTGGCTTTCCCGATCTTGTTACATACAGATTTTATTTTAAGCATATGGTTAAAGGAGGTACCCATTTACACGGCTGATTTTGTCAGACTGATCCTTCTCATATCGTTGGTAAACGTGTTGGCAGAGCCTTTGCTAGCTGCCGTGTCTGCATATGGAAAAATAAAATATTTTCAATTGGTATCAGGTTTGTTGTTAATATCTATTTTACCTATATCTTCGTTGGGATTTCGATATATTGAATGCCCATTATTAATATATGTTGTATATCTATTCATTTCGATTATTGTTTATGGTTATAAATTATATTATACGAAAAAGTTTTTGGCGGTCTCTTTACGTCAGTATACCAAACGAGTATTGTATAGGGTTCTTGTTGTGTCAATGCTTTGCATTTTTTTTATGAGGTTTATTTTAGCTATTTATCCTCTTTTAAGGAACGTTATTTTGTGTTTTGTTATGTCAGGAGTCTGCGTCGCCATATTGATAGGTCTTTTGGGGCTTACCGAAAATGAAAGGAAAAAGATGATATGTTATTTGCAAAAATGGATCAAATGAGGTTTAAGGTTAGGCAATACATTAGGTTGTATGGTCTATCTAGTACTCTTTTACGAATGTTTAAAAGTGTAATTTACCGATGTGTGGGATTTAGATGGGAGAGGTGTTTTCTCATGTCCCGATCGCTTGATATGGTATGCCCACCGTTGGTTCGGGCGGAATTAGAGGTACGTGAGTTAAGTTTAGTGGATTATGACAACGCATTATGGCAAGGTTACCTTACGGAAGAGAGGCGGAGGCTTTATGAAGAGCGGTTTAATGAAGAAAAAGCGAAAGCATATGGCGTGTTTATCGATGGTACGTTGGCTTGTTCCGCTTGGATATTGTATGGGAAGGTGATTCTCACAGAGGAAAAAGTGTTGTTTGAAAATGACGCATGCGCCTTATTGCTCGATGACTATTGTTTTCCGGCTTTTAGAGGAAAAGGGTTTCATGGTTATTTGAATCAATGGCGGTTGAACGAGATGAAAATAAACGGAGTTCAAAAAGCATATGTGATCGTGCTCTCTTATAATCGTCCGGCTATCAGGACGCAACGAAAATGTGGCCTAAAGATTGAGAAAGTGTTCTATGCCTATACGTTTGGAAAAAAAGTGTTTATCAAGGGATGCTAAAGAGATGAGTACGTTAAGATTTTTCTTGGTGTGTGTATTTGTGCTTAGTCCATTCGTGGATATGTATAACGGGTATATGCAACAATTTCTCGATTCACGCACCATCGTTCCGGTTATTTTTAAAATGATGATCATTTTGTTTTCATTTCGATATATATTGCGTACTAATAGGGCGACTATATTACTCCGAGTTTTTTTTCTCCTGTTGTTGTTTTGTTATCTTTACTGGGAGTTCTCTTGTTATGTGGACGATCTTATCGAGCTTTTGCGATATGTGAGTAAGTTTATTTATCCATATAGTATCCTTATCGTATTGTATGTGTTTAGGAAGAAGTTGAATACAGATACATTGCTGCATTATGTGTTGGCATATGGGCTGATTTGCGCTGTTTCAATTTTGCTATCGGATCTTCTTGGATTTAGTGCGGATTCTTATGGTGAGGATTATGGCTACGGTGTGAAAGGATTATTTAACGCAGGTAACGATATCGGATTGTCTCTTATTCTATGTAATTGCGTGTCAGCTTATTATATAGGTAACGGAGGTGATACCAAATATATTCTATTCAATGTAATCCTTTTAATAACTAGCTTAAGGATCGGATCTGTCGCAGGAATGATAGGAGCGGTTTCCGTGGTGTTGTTTTTAATTATGCAACCTTTTTTTGTGCGGAACAAATATTCTAAAAACTTTTATAGATATAGACACCTTTTACTGTGGGCTGGCATACCACTGATCGTTTATTCGGTTTATTTGATCATGAATACAGATGCTTATACGTTAGAGAAATTCAATATAGAACGTTTGATGTCTGGTGGGGCTAGAGCGGTTTTGGCAGAAGCCTTTTACGCAGTTTCCTCTGATTTTACGGTGGCAGATGGACTGTTTGGCATTGGTCCGAATGAGCTGTTTGTAAGAATCGCCCATTATTTGGGTTTATATGGAACGGAACGGGCATTGGAAGTGGATCATTTAGAGTTAATAGGTTCGTTTGGATTTATCTTAGGTGGGCTATTGTTGTTATATCCTATTTTCTATTGGTTAAGGTGTATAAATTATTATGTCAAGGAAAGGGATAGTTTATCGTTTTGGATGGCGATATCGTTTTCGTTATTTGTTTTTCATGGAATATTTGCGGGACATGCCTTTACGTCTATCGTGGCGATGACGGTATTAGTCGCATTCATTTTTGTTGCGGATAAAATGTATTATAAAATAGATAGGGAAAGATGATAGTGACAAAGGATGTGTTTTATGACACATTAAAAAAGATGGATACATACATCCCTTTTGAGCAGTCGGAAGGTTGGTGTGAATTTAAGTCCTCGGAAAAGTCAAGTATAGTTTATTTCGTGGATAATATCGATAATCCGATGCTGGCTTATTTCGGACGTGTTTATAATAAGCCATTTGTCGGTCGTATAGTGGATATCATTGGTGAGGTTTGGAAGCCAGAGATCAGCAAGCGTCAGGTCACGAAATTTTTCAAAGGTGTGATTCAAGACGCTAAAGCGAGTATGATTTGTTATAATAGTGTCAGTCTATATGACGTGAATAAGGAGATAGGTTTGCGTTGCGCGGGTTTTGTGAGACCGCTTGGTAATCGGGTTTGTCCACTCACGCAGTTGATTGGGTTGCGGGAACCTCGGAATTTTGACTGCGATTGGCGAAGGAATTTGAAGAAAGCCGAGAAAAATGCCTTGACGTTCGAGATGATGGAAAAACCAAGTGAGAAAGATGGCGTATGTTTTGTGCGCTTGTTTGATGAATTGAGGCAAAGAAAACAGTTGGGCTTTTCGTTGGATAAAGATAAAGTCGCCTCTCTATTACGGCGACCGGGTTTTAAGATCTGTTACGTAAAACTTGGTGAACAGGTGCTTTGCGCACGTATTCTTTATATACATAAAAAGCAGGCGGCGGACGTGTTCGCCGCTAACTCGTTTAACTCGATGAGGTATTCCGCTACGCATTTTATCATGGAGTCGATTTTTGATTGGTTAAAAAAAGAGGGCGTTGAACGATTCGATTTCTCTCGTATTTCGCCCAGCGCAAATGAAACCAATACTATTTATCAATTTAAGGATGCTGCCGGAGGTTGTCCGGCTCAATACTTAGGTGAATGGATATGGACGAGGAATAGTCTCGTCAAATTATTGTTTTGCGTTTATAATTTTTTGACTCAAAGACATTCTTATTGAAAGCATGAATAAAATACTAAAAAAATTAAGCTTGTTTCATTATAACATTGGCTTTTTCGACTATAATCCAGAAAAGCTGTCGCAAGGGGAATGTTCAGTGGCTTGGTTGAGACATCCATATAAGGATCGCTTTTTCGCAGATCCCTTTATCTTGTCGGTTGATGCAGATGAGATAAAGGTGCTGGTGGAGGATTTTGAGTATCATCGCTGGAAAGGCTGTATCTCATTGTTGGTGGTTGATAGAGAAGACTATCACCTAAAGCGGAAGAAAACGTTACTCGATTTAGACACGCATCTTTCGTTTCCCTTTATATTGCGGAAGCCAGAGGGGATTTATGTAATACCTGAAAACTCGGAAAGCGGACGGCTGACGGCTTGGAAATATGACCCGAAAATGGAGACGCTCTCGGAAGCCTCGGTACTGACCGATATGGCGGTGATTGATCCGGTTGTCCGAACGGTTGGTGAACGCTATTATTTATATGGTTCGATCAAGGGCAAAAACGAGAATGGTGCGCTTTATCAGTGGGAGTCTATGGAGGAACTTTCCGGGTATAGGCTGACGCAAGAGGAACCCGTCAAACAAGGAAAAGAGGACGCTCGGAGAGGAGGAAACTTTTTTATGATGGACGGACAATTGTATGCCGCTACGCAATGTTGCACGCATAGCTATGGAAAGGCACTGACTATCTGTAAGGTAAATGCTATGGACAACACTCTGCTGGACGAGACTCCTGTCGTGTCGCTCTATCCTCAAAAGCCTTATACGGAGGGACTTCATACACTCAATATAAGTGAAGGTTTGTGTGTGGTTGATGGGCTTACCTATTTGTTCCGGCCGATTGAGAAGATTAAACGAATGTTGTGTTTGTAAGGAATAAATATATGAGGATTTTAATCAATACTCCCTCTTTAAAACTTATGGGGGGAGTAGCTAATCATTACTTGGGTTTAAAGCCATTTTGGAACGAAAAAATACAGTATAACACGGTAGGTAAGAGAAGTGAGAAAAGCGGTAGCGGAAAATATTGGTTGCCGTGGGATGTCGTTAAATTTCTATTTCGTTTATTCTTTTTTCGGCCAAATGTCGTATTACTGAATCCTTCATTGGGAGCATCTGCTTTGCGACGAGACTTTATTTTTTTACGTATCGCATGTGCGTTAGGTTTTAAGGTGGTCATGTTTATTCATGGTTTTAATTGGGAATATGCAAAAACGGTAAACAAGCCTTGGATTGTTCGTAATTTGAATAGAGCCTCGTTAATTCTTATATTAGCGAATGCCTTTAGAGAAGAAATGAAAAAATGGGGTGTTGTATCTCCTATTTGTCTTACTACCACTAAAGTAAATGATTTTTTGTTGGATGGATATAATATAGAGAATACTCGAAGTGGTAAGGTGAAAAATATATTGTTCTTGGCGAGAGTAGAGCGTGAGAAGGGTGTGTTTATTGCGATTGATAGTTATCGTATTCTCAAAAAAAGGTATCCATATTTGAATTTGATTATAGTAGGGGAAGGTTCCGCTCTTTCTAAAGTGAAACAGATAGTAAATGAAGAACGTATCGCTGATGTGCGAATAATGGGGAAACTTTGGGGTGAGGATCTTATTAACGCATATAAAGAGAGTGACCTTTTCTCAGCGGCCTCTTATGGGGAGGGAATGCCAACTGCTGTTTTAGAGGCAATGGCTTTTGGCCTTCCTGTGTTTACTCGGAGAGTAGGAGGCTTAGTTGATTTCTTTGAGGATGGAAAAATGGGATATATAACAAATTCTCTTGATCCGGAGGATTTTGCAAATGCGATGGTTCCATATATCGAAAATCCAGAACTTACAAAAAAGGTGACCCTTTATAATGCTCAATATGCGCAAGAGCATTTTATGGCATCCAATGTCGCTAAACAAATAGAGTCTACGATTTATAAATATATAAAATGATGAAACTATCAAGGCTTAGAATGTTGATCTTCCTGCATCTTCACTATCTTCTCATGAAGTCGAGAGGTTGGAGATCCTCAATTGTTAAGATGGGAGGAGTAAATATTGAAAACGCAAAGAAGACGTTTATTGGAGAGGACATGATATTCGACATGAATTATCTAGAGAAGAGAGCGTTGAAGAAAATAATTCATAAAGATGAGATCCATACAGAATGTATTAGATAGCCATACTTGTACGGGTTGTGGTATATGTGTGAATATTTGTCCCAAACATTGCATACGAACCTTCTTGGATATAAAGCAGGGGGCTTATACAACCACTTTGGAGACGGATTTATGTATAGATTGTGGTCTGTGCCAAAAGGTTTGTCCGGTTTATACTTGGAATAACAGAGGACATAATCCATACGTGGGGGCATATAATAACATATATAGCGGATTTAGTACGGATGATCCACACAGGATTAGTTGCGCTTCCGGGGGGATGACAACCGCTATTTTGGGATATCTGATAGAGGCTGGAGTCGTAGAGGCGGCGGTCGTGGCCATGAGAAAGATAGAGAGTCCTTTAGAGAGCGAGTTGAGAGTTGTTACCACCAAAAAGGAGGTATATGCCAGTAAAGGATCTGTGTATGCCCCTATTTCTTATGGAGAGATTATTGAAAAGATCAAGGAATCGGATTTCTCTACTTTTGCCGTGGTAGGTTTGCCTTGCCATATAGAGGGTTTGAGTCGGCTGTGTGCGGTAGATAAAGCGCTTGGGCAGAAAATCGTCTTCAAGATCTCGCTGGTTTGCGGACATACACCATCGATTTTGGCGTACCATTATTCGTTAAAACGTTTAGGTGTGGCTCCGGATGACGTTCGTTCCCTCTCGAACCGGGGCGGTGGCTGGCCGGGATTCTTGACGATAACCACGAAGAATGATAAAGAGATTCGTGTACCATATGGACATAAATACTCTTGGGGCCAGACCTTGGGTTCTCCCTTGTTTACCCCTTCGGGTTGTAAACATTGCCCGGATGCCACGGGATATCAAGCGGATCTTTCCGTCTGTGACGCTTGGTTACCCCGGTATGCCTCTGACCGAAAAGGAAGAAACTTGCTTCTAGTAAGATCTTCCCGTATGCAGATTGTGTTGGATGCGATGCGGAAAGAGCACATCGTGGAGTTGAAGGAAGAGAATATTAACGATTTTATAGAGGCGAACCGATCAGTGTTCAAAGAAAAACTTTATATAAACTCGATACGTAATGCAGGGGTGCGATCGGGGCGACAATTGTATCGAAAAGTGGAGTATTGTACGATCAGGGATCATAAAGCTCGCTGTTTGGTTTATTTGTTACTTCTATTCGAGAAAATAGGAAATCGCATGCCGATCAATGCTTGTTTCCTATTTATTCTTAAAGTCATAAAATACTTGTCATTTAAATGGATATACGTAGAAAAATCTTAATCATACAAAGCTATAATCCGAATAAGGGGGATAACTCCGTGCTGGGGGTGATGCTTTCCTCTTTACGACCCTATGAATATGAGATCTCTATCACTGCCTTTGATCCGGAAAAGGCCGAGCGAGACTACGATGTAAAGACCTTTGATTATCTGCTAAACTTTCGCCGGATGAAGTTTGCGCGGGGGAGGTGGACTTTCTTAGGTTACGCTGTGCAAGAGGGGTTATGGTTTGTTTACTCGTTTGTATGGTTGTGTTTGTTTCGTATAAGGTTGAGATTACCTTTACCAAAAGGACGAAAAGAGGTTATAGAGGCTTATGAAAATGCGGATTTGGTCGTCCTGCCCGGCGGTCATTTCTTCACGAGTTTTAATTCGTTAGTCAACAATTTTTCCCATTATTATGGGTTGCGGTTCGCTCAATGCTTAGGAAAGAAAACGATGGTCTATTCCCAAACGGTGGGGCCTTATAAAAATAACCAGACAGGGCGATTGGAGCGGATATTGGCGAATAGCGTGTTGAGACGGGCGAACTTGGTTACGTTACGGGAAAGGGATTCTTTGAGAAATTATTCCGGAAATAACGTGGAAGTGACGGCGGAAACTGTTTTTATAGAGCCCGTGCGATATATGGAGATCGATATAAAACGCTATATTCCCAATTATGCGGAAGACGCTATTATAGGTGTGACGATTCATCACATTTATTATAAACACTATTTCAGTAAAGAGAAATATGTGCGACTGATGGTGGATTTGTTCGATGAAATACTATCGGCTTACCCTTGCCGGATTTTACTTATTCCGATGGAGGATCATTATAAGACAGGTGGGGACCGACCGATTATCACAGAGATGATATCGATGGTTGAGAAAGAGTACGTAAATAGAATCAGCATGGTGACCGATGACTTGTCCTCGACGGAAACTGCGAACGTTATTTCTCGTTGCGACGTATTTGTAGGGACGAAAACCCATTCCATCGTTTATGGACTAAAGACTGCGACTCCTACACTGTCGATTTCGTATCAGGAGAAATCTACAGCGTTTATGCGAATGTTCGGTATGGAGGAAAACGCCATACCCTTGGGGGAGTTAAATCAGTCGGATTTTATGAAGATCTTTGATCGGATTTATGCGAATAGGGAGGCAATAAAAGAGCGTTTGGCGAACGTGTATCCTGCAGTAAAGGAGCGTGCGGAGTCTAATAATGTGCTTTTAAATAAGTTGGTGAATGATTTATAAGATACGGTGGGTTTGGGACAGATGGAAAATAATGGACCACCCTTGGGAAGAGATATATCGGATGAAGCAACAGATACAGTACCATATTATCGACAGACGATGGTATATCCATGCGCCATTAAAAAATGATTTCAGGTATGATACGGATCTGTCCGGTATGAGTGAATACTCGTTGGATGGATTGCAAAAGGTGGTTTGCGAGACCGCTGGCGACATAAGGAAATTCAAATTGCTGAATGTTGTTATTGATGATATTATCGCAAATAATAAATGGAATTATGATTTCAAGAACCGGATACAAGGGCAGCGGAGATTCGTGCATGAGATAAATGATTTCAATTATGAGCTAGGTGAGATAAAATATGTTTATGAGTTGTCACGTCTTTACCATGTCCCTATGGTAGCGGCTTATGCTTTGGCAGTTTCCGACAACCGCTTGTTAAAACGGGTAGAAGAACAGTTGCGAGATTGGTTTCGGCAAAATCCTTTTTTAGGGACGACCGCTTGGAAATCGGGAAATGTCGTGGGGATACGTGCCCTGAACTTGGTGCTTTATCGTAATTTATTATCATTATCGGGCGAGGATCATACGGAAATCGATCGTTTCTTAAATCCTTTGATGGAGCTTCATTATCGATTTTTGCTTGGGCATTTGTCGCTTTACTCCTCGAAGGGGAATCACCATATAGGAGAGTTGGCGGGGCTGATCGCCTTGTGTTCTGTTTATCGCTTTGAGGGAATGCCGGAGCAATTCCGGCGTTTTTTGTCGGAATTGGAGTCGGAGACGTTGCGTTTGATTCATAAGGATGGCTTTAACAAGGAGCAGGCTACCCGTTATCAAGCCTCTTATATTAATCTGATAGTCGCCTCTTTCCGTCTTGCCAGATATAGAGGTTTTGAGCTATCTGCCGCAGTAAAGGAGCGAATCGAGCGTATGTACGCTTTCTTGGACGTATTCCGTATATCTCACGCTACGTTTTTTAACGTGGGAGATGATGATAACGCAGAGTTAATCTATCCTTATTTCGATAGCCGATATAATGTTTATGAGTCGATGTTGAATGATGCCTCAATGATGTTTGATAAGCCTATATGTTTGGAAGCTCATTTTGATTTGCGGAATTATCTTCTTTGGGGGGATAAGGGGTTGGACAAATTTTCTAGGCTTCGGCAAGATCTCAGGGAAGATGAGTTGTGCGGATTGTATCCGGATTCCGGGTATTTTGTGATAAAAGACAATCGGGTCCGTTTATTGTTTGATCTAGGGAGGATAGGATTATTGCCCACGATGGGGCATGGACATTCCGATATATTAAATGTACTATTGTATATAGATGGAAAGCCTGTATTGGTGGACTGTGGCTCTTTTCAATATAATGTTCATTATAAGAAGTTTAGGGGTTATTTTCATGGAGTTCATTCTCATAATACGATCTCAATCGATGGGAAGGAGCAGGCTTTGCCCAGTAGTGGAATGTTTTGGATGTCAAATCCGAAAGTATCTATCGATTGTTGTGAGACGGTTGGATATAACTCTAAATGTTCCGCTTGGCATGATGGTTATGAAAGAGAAGAGATGCGAGTGAAGCATTGGCGTGAGGTGAATTATCGCAGAGATGAGGAACGGATTGTTTTGAAAGATGAGATACGGTCAGAGAAACCGCATGAGGCATCGTTTTATTTACATTTTCATCCGGAGACGAACGTGGTTCTGGAAAATGGCGAATTGATTATTGATGGGCGGATTAGAATCATTAATCCGTTGTTTAATAAAGGACGGCTTATAAAAGGCGACATGGAAACACCTTTAGGTTGGTATTCTCGATGTTATGATTCCATTGAGCCGACTTGCTCTTTTGTCGTGAAGTTTACTGTCGATGGACAGACAGAGATTAAAACTGAAATAAAATTTTGAGAAGATGTGTGGAATTTTAGGAGGAATAAATATCCCTATCAATAGGGATTTGCTGGCTTTAATTAAACATAGAGGTCCGGACCGGGAAGCGATTTATTCTGATCGAATTGGAGAGAATGAGGTTTGTTTGGCGCATACCCGGTTATCTGTTGTTGACCTAAGTGAGGCGGGTAATCAACCGATGGTGAGTGCGTGCGGAAATTATGCCTTGATATTCAATGGGGAGATATATAATCATCAGGAGTTGAGAAAGACGCTGGATTTTATGGATTTTAAGGGCCATTCAGATACGGAGACCTTGTTGCATTTGTTAGTGGAGCATGGGCGGGATGTATTGGGTAAGTTAAATGGTATTTTCGCTTTTGCTTTCTTGGATAAACGGAAAGGAGAGCTGTTGGTGGCGAGAGATCCGTTTGGCGTGAAACCCGTGTATTATTATCATACGAGAGATTCATTGATATTTTCTTCAGAAATACGTCCTATACAAAGAATCGTAAAAGCGGATGTTTCTGCTAAGGAGTTGGGCTTACTGCTTAATTTAAGATATTTGCCTTCGCCTTATACGCTTTACAAAGATATATACAAGATTCGTCCGGGGCATTATTGCGTGTTTCGTCTGCGAGAGAATCTGATAGAGGTTGATATGAAACCGTTCCTATCAAAAGTATCAGGATATAGGGATATCTCTTTTCAGGAATCGGTCGATTTGTATGGGGAAAAATTGAAAGAGGCCGTAGCACGTCAATTAATGGGTGATGTGGATATGGGTGTTTTGCTAAGTGGAGGCGTGGACTCTGCGATGATAGCGGGATTGGCCACTCAGCGTACTGGTAAGACGATGAAGGCTTTTACGGTGGGCTTTGATTCACGATATAAGGTGAATGAGACAGGGTTAGCTGCGGAAACTGCCGCTTATTTTGGTATGGAACATCACGTAGTGAAGATGGATGTCTCGAATTTCTTTGATACGTTCGCCGAGTGCGCACGGATTGTCGAGGAGCCATTAGCCACGACTTCCTTTATTCCCATGTATTATCTCTCACGATTAGCGTCGGAATATGTAAAGGTGGTGTTGACCGGTCAGGGCGCTGATGAGCCTTTGGGGGGATATAGGAGATATCAGGGAGAGATATTGAAAAGTAAATATCCTGACTTCTTGTTCCATTTAATGAAAAGGGTGGTGGAAACGATTGGATCAAAGAATGAGGCCTTATTGAGAGGGACCCGCTCTTTGACCATGAACGATGATATTTTGCGTTTTATGAACGTGTATAGCTTGTTTACCCCAGAAGAGGTACGGCGAATGACCGGGATTGATGTTCAAGAAGAGGCTCTCGACTTAATCCATTATTATTATACGCTTGTTACATCGAGTGAGCAAACGAGTGCGGACAAGATGATGTCGGTGGATTTAAGGATGAATTTGGCGGATGATCTTTTGCTATATACGGATAAGATTACCATGAATTTCTCTTTGGAATGCAGAGTTCCTATGTTGGATTTGGAGTTGGTGAACTATGTAACCTCTTTGCCTACTGCTTATAAAGTACGAAAAGGAAAAACTAAAATAGTACATAAGGCTTTCGCTGATCGTTTTTTGCCGAAGTCTATCATCAATAGGCCAAAGTTTGGATTTCAGTCTCCAACGGATATTTGGTTTAGGGATAAGGCCGATTTAGTGGAATCGATCTTGTTACAAGGGAAACTGAGGGATTATATTGCGCCAGAAGCATTGTCATGCGTGATAGCCCAGCACCGGAAGGGTTACAACCGGGAAAAGCAGATCTTCTTGTTGTTGAGCATAAATGAGTGGTTGGCGTCTTTGTCGATCGCTTGAAAAAAATGTATCTTTGCCTATACTAAAGCGCTTATGGTATGGAAGCACGGCGACGACTTTATCCGATAGTTTATGGCTGTGGTATCTCACGATAAAGGGCTATTCGCCGTTCACGAACCTCTATACGTTCGAGATCCCGAATAAAGAGGTATATATGGGGTTGATGAAGGGTTTGCTTCGATAGACGTCAGCATACCTTGGCCGATTGGAGGATAAGCGCTTAAGCGACAAAAGAACCACTAAGCCTTAACTACGCCTTATTTTTTAGCATACGGTAAAATAATCATATAAACATGGAGAAAGTCTCATTGAACGGGGTGGAAGTGTATCCTTTCATCTCGCATGAGGAACTGTTGGCTTTTGTGAGTCGGCACAAGGGGATATTGGTGGCTATCAATGCGGAAAAGATTTTGCATGCTACGGATCAGACCCGTTCTATCATCAACCGAAATATAGGCTATTGTGATGGTTTCGGAGCGGTCATGGCGTTGAAAGAGAAAGGGTATAAGGAAGTGATCAAGATTCCGGGGTGCGAGTTGTGGTTGCGTATCATCAATATGACCTATCAACAAGGAAAGAGTTATTACTTGGTTGGTGGAAAACAAGAAGTAATCGAACGGACCGTAAAAAAGCTAAAAGAGGATTATCCCGGTATACGGATTGCCAATTTCCGAAATGGCTATATTAAAACAGAGGAAGAGCGAAAAAATTTATTGGAAGATATCGTGACAAAACGGCCGGATGTGGTTTTTGTGGCGATGGGCTCCCCAAAACAGGAATTGCTAATGGAAGAGATGGCCGAACGACATAAAGCTGTCTATCAAGGTCTAGGTGGTAGCTTTGATGTATATACCGGTAACGTGAAACGTGCCCCGCAATGGTGGGTACGACATAATTTGGAATGGGCCTATCGTTTGGTGAAGGAACCGGTTCGAATTAAAAGACAAATACATTTAGTGAGGTTCTTGCTTCGGGTGAAATTAGGACTGATTTAATTTATATCTCCGTTTTTTTTATTCTAAATCAATATAACATAATAACATATCTTATGAAAGCATGTTTCATGGGGTTGGGCTATATTGGCCTG
>UMEL01030558.1_pt1 | contig 17075 bp, 19 predicted proteins | sample 1964741 | NCBI WGS metagenome assembly UMEL01 (sample SAMEA4836019, study PRJEB28245) | human gut metagenome | biome: gut microbiome; material: fecal sample | place: Denmark | collected 2008
TTACTTTATTTTTTCAATTTCAATATAGTTAATATTTTTGTTATGTTTACATAAAAATAGTTGTTCAAACTCTGTCTTTATATTGTCTGCTGCCTTTTCACTCTTATGTAAGTCTGCAGTATGATACACTACTCTATATCCATCTAGGCTCTCTACTAAATCAATTACATCTTGATAATATTTATCATGGTCAGTTTTAAAGAAAAACATTCCACCTTTTTTTAAAATTACATCTAAAGTTTTAAAAAAACTCTCCTGTACTACTCTATTTTTTTCATTCTCTTCCCAAGGATCTGGGAAATTTACATAGATACCATCAACCTCATTTTCAGCTACAAATTCAAGTATCTCTTCCCCTCTTCTTCTTAAGAAAAGAGCATTTGTAGAGCCATCTCTTTTTACCTTATTAGCTGATAATACCAATCTTTTAAATCTAAGCTCTAATCCCATATGGTTTCTCTCAGGATATCTCTTTGCCATACCCTGTGCAAAGTTTCCACTACCTGAACCAATCTCTAAATATATAGGGTTATTATTTCCAAAAAACTCATGCCATTTTCCCTTATAAGAATCCATTATTTTCTTATCATATATAATATACTCTGGATATTCCAAAAGTTTATACATATATGGATTATAGTTTTTTCTTGGACTCTTGAAAAAGTGGCTCCATAGATTCTCTCTTAAATCTTCCATTTTTCCTCCATCTATTTTAAATTTTTTAATCTCTCTATAATTTTATCTGCTGTTTTACTATTTTTTTCAAAAAGCTCTCTTATCTTTTCTACTGAGCCCTCTTGTTTCTTCTCTATCTCAGTAATACTTTTTAAAAATTCATCTACATTGGTTACCTTATATCCCAATCCTAAATGAAGTATCTCTTTTGATATCTCCTTTACATTTTGTAAATATGGTCCAAATATTGGAGTTTTTCCATAAAATAGAGGTTCTAATAAACTATGTCCACCTATATTAACCAAAGTTCCACCTACAAAGGCAATGTCTGTAATTGAGTATATCTTCCTTAATACTCCTATTTTATCTACAATAATTATATCTGTTCTCTCTCTTCTATCTTCTAACTCACTATATTTTTTATATGTAAAGCCATAGTGTTTTATAATCTCCTCTATTTGAGGTGTTCTCTCTATGTGTCTAGGAACTAAAATTAATATCGTATCTTTTAACTGTTTAAATGTTTCTAAAAGTATCTCATACTCTCCACTTCTACTACTTCCAGCAGTAAAAACCTTTCTTCCATCTACATTAAATAATTCTCTTAATTCTCTTTTCTCATCATCATCATACTTTTGAAAAGAGATATCAAATTTTAGATTTCCAAGTGTTTCTACTCTCTCAGGTTGAGCACCTATCTCAATAATTCTTCTACTATCCTCATCAGATTGCATATAGAATTTGTCTATACTAAAAAATACTTTTCTTAAGTATCCAGATAGTTTTTTATATCTTTTTAAACTTCTATCTGAAATTCTTCCATTTACTATAATAACTTTGGCTCTTTTTCCAACCTCAGTTATTAAATTTGGCCAAATCTCAGTTTCTACTAAAATAAGTAAATTTAATTTTATTCTTTCTAAAATAGTTAAAATACTTTTCTTATCATCTAATGGGAAATAAAAAATATCTACTCTCTCATCTTTTCCAAACTTATCTCTAGCAACTCCTATTCCAGTGTCAGTAAACATTGTCAAAAGTATTCTCTCTTCTCTACTTTTTAAAAGTTTTCTTATAAGAGTTTCTGAAAGATTTATCTCCCCTACAGATGAACAGTGTACCCAGATATACTCTTCAGACTTTAATGATGAAAAATCTTGCTTTAATCTTCTCTTTAAAAAGTCCCCTCTTTTTCCTCCAATCATCATCAGTATAGAAATGAAGGGGTATAATATCAATCTTATTATCTGATAAAACATTCTAAGCTCCTATTTTTTCATCAATATATTTAGATATAGCCTCTACTACTTCATCAATACTCATAGTGCTACTATCTATCTCATGAGCATCCTCAGCTTTCTTTAAAGGACTTTCCTTTCTTGTTGAATCTAGATAATCTCTCTCTTTTATGGAAGCAAGTACCGATTCATAATCAGCTTCTACTCCCTTCTCCTCATACTCTTTTAATCTTCTTTTTGCTCTCTTTTCTGGTGAAGCTACTAAAAATATCTTTACATCACCATTTGGAAATACCACTGTCCCTATATCTCTACCATCTAATATAACACTCTTTCCCTTGCTAATCTCTCTTTGTAGATCCACAAGTTTTACTCTAACTTCTTTTATAGCAGATACTGGTGATACTATAGCACTCACCCTAGGAGTTCTTATCTCCTCTGAAACATCTTTCCCATTTAAAAAAAATTGATTTCCTATTATATCTAATTTTGTATTTTTAAGCATATCTTCTACAGCTTCAGTATCATCTAAACTAATATTATTCTCTAAAGCATAAAGGGCTATCATTCTATACATAGCTCCAGTATCTAGGTATGTAAATCCATACTTTTTAGCTATTATCTTAGCTATTGTACTCTTTCCACTTCCAGCAGGTCCATCTACTGTAACTATAAATTCTCTCATTTTCCCTCCTATTATGCTTTTATAAGCATAGCTCTCCACTCTTTATCTGCTTTTATCTCCTCTACTGTAAACCCTAAGCTCTCTACCTCTCTTCTTAGTAGTTCACATTTATCCTCAATAATTCCAGAAAAAATAATCTTTCCATTTGGTTTTACAACTTTTGAAATATCATGTAAAAGTATAAGTAATACATCAGCTAAGATATTGGCTACAACTACATCAAATTTCTTATTTTCAACAACTGAGATCAGATCTCCTTTATAAACCTTAGCTTTATCTTCACTAATATTATTTAATTCTAAATTTTCTTTAGCTGATTCAACTGCTAATTCATCTATATCAGTTCCATATATCTCACTAGCTCCAAGTCTATCTGCTGCAATCATAAGTATTCCTGACCCTGTTCCAACATCTATTACACTATCTCCCTCAGATATATTTTCCTCCATCAGCTTTAAGCATAAAGATGTTGTTGGATGTGATCCTGTTCCAAAAGCTCTTCCTGGATCTAATTCTATTATAAGTTCATCAGCTTCTGGAGTGTACTCTCTCCATGTTGGTTTCACTACAAACTTTTCACTTACCTTCTCATGAAATAGATATTTTTTCCAGCTATTTTGGTAATCTTCCTCATCATACTCATAAAAATCTATAGTATAAATTATATCTTCTCTTTCAGCAAACTTCTCTTCAAAAGTAGAAAGTATCGCTACCTTTCTCTTTTCAGCATAAGGATTTAATGGAAAGTAAGCAGAGATAGCATGATCTACCATTAAAAATTCCTTCTCATTCTTATAAAAATCTAACGGATTTTTACTTTTCATTGGCTCTTCTATCTTTAATCCTGTTACTCCAAATCCATAAAATATATCTGAAATCTCTTTAGTAGCTCTCTCTATATCATCACTCTCATATATTACTTTTATCTCTACTACTTTCATTACTCACTCCCTATAAATATGATATCTCCATAAGTGTTTTACTAATTCTTTCTATTTTTTTACACTCTCCAGTTTCCTCATCTAGCTCTATATCAAGTCCACAAAGTCTTTCATTTCCCTCAGCTATCTCAAATCTTTGAGGAAGAGAGTTTAAAAATTTAGGTAACACCGATTGGACCTTCATTCCTATTACTCCATTTTCTGAACCAGTCATTCCAACATCTGTAATATATCCTGTTCCCTCCGGTAAAATCTTCTCATCTGCTGTCTGTATATGTGTATGAGTCCCATATACCACTGAAGCATATCCATCTAAGTGCCATCCCATAGCTATCTTTTCTGATGTTGCCTCTGCATGAAAATCAACGATTATAAACTTTGTCTCTTTTCTTATCTCTTTTATTATTTCCTTAGCCTTTTTAAAAGGACAATCAATAGGTGCCATAAATACTCTTCCTTGAATAGATACTACTCCTATTTTATTTCCCTTTCTATCCTTTACTATTGTATACCCCTTTCCTGGTGTATCCTCATCTGGATAGTTAGCTGGTCTCAATACTCTATCACTTCTATCTAAGTATTCATATAGCTCTTTTTTATCCCAGATATGATTTCCACTTGTTATTACATTACATCCCCACTCTTGTAATTGGTCAGCTAACTTTGCTGTAAGTCCAAATCCAGCAGCTGCATTCTCTCCATTTACAATGATGAAGTCATAATCTTTTCCTCTCTTATCTAAAAAAGTTTTTAAAGTCTCTCTTCCCGGGCTTCCAACTATATCTCCTACTACTAAAATTCTCATCAATTTCCCTCTTTCTATCAATAGGTTTTTACATTAAATTATATCATACAATTATTAATTTTGTCCAAAATTTCTTTAAATTTTATTTAAAGAAATTAATAGTTTTCAATTTAAAATCAACTCTTTCATCCAATTTTGAAAAAAAGAAAAGGAAGAAACTCTTCTTCCTTTCCAATTAAATCATCTTCATTTTTTACTCCAAAATTACAATAGATTTTCTAACTATTTAGCGTAATCTACAGCTCTTGTCTCTCTAACTATTGTAACTTTTATCTGTCCAGGATATTGCATAGAATCCTCTATCTTTTTAGCAACATCTCTTGCCATCTTAGTAGCTTCGTCATCTGTCATAGCTTCTGGATTTACTATTATTCTAAGCTCTCTTCCCGCTTGAATAGCAAATGATGATTCCACTCCAGAGAATGAGTTTGCTATCTCCTCTAAGCTTTCTAATCTCTTTAGATAAGCTGTTAAAGTTTCTCTTCTTGCTCCTGGTCTTGAAGCTGAAACAGCGTCTGCAGCTTGAACTATTATAGCCTCTACAGTTTCAAATTCTACCTCATTATGATGTGCCATTACAGCATTTAAAACTTCTGGTTTCTCTCCAAATTTCTTTAAGAACTCTCCTCCAATAAGTGCATGAGAAGCTTCTACATCACTATCTAATACCTTACCAACGTCATGTAAAAGTCCAGCTCTCTTAGCAAGTTCTGTATCTGCTCCTATCTCAGCTGCCAAGTTTGCTGCTAATTTAGCTACCTCTATTGAGTGAGTTAATACATTCTGACCATAACTTGTTCTAAACTTTAATCTTCCTAAAGTCTTTATAATCTCTGGATGCATTCCAGGAATTCCTAATTCAATTAAAGCTCCCTCTCCTGCATCTACTATCTCTTTATCTATCTCTTTTCTAGCTTTATTTACTACTTCCTCTATCTTACCTGGATGAATTCTTCCATCAGTTATCAATTTCTCAATAGCAAGTCTAGCTACTTCTCTCTTTACTCCATCAAAACTTGAAAGAACTACTGCTTCTGGAGTATCATCTATTATTATATCTACACCTGTTAAAGCTTCAATGGCTCTTATGTTTCTTCCTTCTCTTCCTATTATTCTACCCTTCATTTCATCATTTGGTAGATTTACAACAGAAACAGTAGCATCTACAACATATTCAGCTGATGCCTTTCCTATTGCTGTTGATAGTATTCTTCTTGAAATTCTATCCTTTTCATCCTCTAATTTATTCTCAAATTCTCTTATTGCAACTGCTGTTTCATGAGTTAAATCATCTCTTAATTTAGCTATTAAAATCTCTTTTGCTTCTGTTTTTGATAATCCTGAAATTCTTTCAAGCTCACCCTCTTGCTTTAATTTTATAGCTTCAATCTCCTCTTTCTTACTTTCTAACTCTTCAGTTGTTCTTTCTAACTCTTGACTTTTTAACTCTAACTTTTCTATCTTATTATCAAGAGTTTCCTCTTTTTTAGTAAGTCTTGCTTCCTTTTGTAAAAGCTCATTTTTAGCATTTTTTATCTCTTTTTCAGCTTCCTCTTTAATAGCGTATGCATGTTCTTTAGCTTTTAACTCTAACTCTTTTCCTCTTGCATGTGCATTTTTTTCTGCATTCTCTATTATCTCTTTAGCTTTTATCTTAGATTTAGCTACTTCATCTTCTAAATCGTTTAACTCATTTATTTTTTTATCTATAACAGACTTTTTATATAGTACAGCAAATACTATACCTAGTCCGATTATTATCAAACCTATACCTAACACTGTGCTCATAATTATTTCCTTTCAACATTTTATTTAAAATTAGCTACTGCTTCATCTTCTGTTTCATAGATTTCAAATATCTCATCTAATCCTATCATTTCAAATATTGTTTTAATATGCTCATTTAATTTTATTAACTTTATATCTCCACCCATTTCCTTAACAATTTTTAATTTTCCTCTTAAGATTCCCATTGCTAAACTGTTAATATGAGTAACTTCTTCAAAATCAATTATAAATTTTGTAGAATCTCCCTCTACCAACTTTGTAATTCTCTCTTTTAATTTTGGAGCTACTAGAGCATCTAATTCCCCTACTACTTTTAACTCTTTAATATCTCCTACGTTCTTCTCAAGTATTTCGAAATTGTTTACCATTTCTTATTCTGCCTCCTTAACTTTCTTTTCTACCCTGAACAATGTTCCATTTAGCTTCTTTTCAATCTTAAAATCATCGGCAATGGTTCTTGCTATAAAAAGTCCCATTCCACCCTCTTCTTTACTCAATTTCTCTTCATCAAATCCAACTCCATTATCCTCTACTACTAGACGTATAATATCATTAGATTTTTGAATTTCCAAAATGATATCTCCAGGCTTGTACTCATACCCATGCTCAACAACATTTGTTGAAAGTTCATCTACCACTGATAAAAGTTGAAATACATCTCTTTGACTTACTTGATGTAACTCAAGATAAGTTTTTACCATGGCTCTTATTAAAGATAAATTTTCTAAAGAAGAAGGTACCGTTATCTTGACCTCATTTGGCTTCATATTTATCCCCTTCTCTCTTTAAACTTTATTATTTTCCACTCTCCATCTTTTAGCTCATACTCCACCTCATAATATAGTGTAGTTCCCTGTATATTAAAACCTACCATATTAGTAGCTGTATCTCTAAAAAATTGAGGCTTTGAATTAAATATATTAACTTTAGAAAAATCAATATTTTGTATCTCACTTTTTACAAAGTTATTTTTTATACTTGGAATTAAAGTTTTTTCTAAAAGGGTAACGTCTCCCTGTTGAAGGCTATACTTTATATTCTCTATTAAAAGTACTAAGTTCTCTTTCTCCTTTAATGTTATCTCTTCTCTCCCTACAAGATTAGAACAACCTGTAAAAAAACTAATTAAGATTACCAAAATAATAAGTTTTTTCATTATAATATACACCATTCCTTATCACTATAAATAATACCATATCCATATATTTTTATCAAGAATTTAATTATCCAATTTCCACATTTAATTTTTTTAAAATATCCTCTATTATCTCATTTTCAGATAACTCTTCTAAGTTATACCATGTGTATGAGTGGTCATTTTTAAACCAAGTAAACTGTCTTTTTGCATATCTTCTTGAATTTTGTTTTATTCTCTCAACTGCTTCTTCATAGGTTATCTCCCCTTTAAAATAATCTATAAATTCTGAATAACCTATAATATTTATTTTTCTTAAAATCTCTCCATATTTATTATATAACTCTCTTACCTCTTTTTCTAGCCCCTGCTCTATCATTATATCTACTCTCATATTTATTCTTTCATAAAGATTCTCTCTTCCTCTTTCAAGAGCTATTTTTATAAAACTATAACTGTTATTTTTTATATTTTTCTTAGATAAAATTGAAAATTTCTCCCCAGTTAATTTATAAACTTCCAAAGCTCTTTCTACTCTTTTTTTATTATTTTTATGTATCTCTAAAGCCCCTTCTGGATCTACTTTTTTTAACTCTTCATAAAGTTCTTCACTGCTCAACTTCATAAATTCCTCTCTCATTTTTGGATCTGAAGCTGGTAGTTCAGATAATCCTTCAGTAATAGAGTTAATATAAAGTCCCGTTCCCCCTGTTAAGATAACAGTTTTATCTTTTTTCTCTTCCTCTTCTAGTATTTTATCTACATCTCTTTGGAAATCTCCAACACTATATTTTTTTATTGGCTCTAATATATCTAACATATAGTGAGGAACTCCCTCCATCTCCTCTACTCCTATCTTAGCTGTTCCTATATCCATTCCCTTATATACTTGAGCTGAATCAGCAGATATTATATCAGCATCTAATATCTTAGCTAACTTTATTGATAAAGCTGTTTTGCCCACTCCTGTAGGTCCAGCTATAACTATTCCTTTTTTCATATCTCCTCCATTAAAAAAGAGGAAAATATTATCTTATCCACCCAATGTTTGAGAGTTGAGATAATAATTTCCTCTTTAAAATTCAAATTTAACTTATTCTAGAGTTATTACTCTACATATTCAAATTCTACATCTGCTATTCTTACACTATCTCCATCTTGGATACCAGCTTTTCTCATAGCCTCTTCCATTCCTAAAGATCTCATCATATGTAAGAAGTTTACTATTGAATCATCATCCATAGTAATTACATACTTAGCAAGTACTCCATCTAGAACTCTTCCTTCAATTACATATGTTCCATCTTCATCTTGAGTGATAATGAAGTCCTCCTTATCTCCTCTTATCTCTCTTAGAACTTCATCTACATTTGTTTCCTCTTCTAATGGCTCTCTCTCTATCTCTTCTAACATATTCCAGCTTCTATATAATACCTCTTTAATACCTTCATTTAATATTACAGATACAGGGTACACTTCATTTCCTTGAGCTTCTACATAAGATTTGAATTTTTCATATTTTTCCATATCCCATAATAAGTCCATCTTATTAGCTAAAACTATTTGTTTTTTCTTTGCTAATTTTTCACTAAATTTTCTAAGCTCAGTATTTATCTTCTCATAGTCTTCAATAGCATCTCTTCCCTCTATCTCTGCCACATCAACTAAATGATATATCATCTTACATCTTTCAATATGTCTTAAGAATTTATCTCCAAGCCCTACTCCTTCATGAGCTCCCTCAATAAGTCCAGGAATATCTGCTATTACGAAAGATTTCCCTTCCTCTAATCTCACTACTCCAAGTTTTGGTTCAAGAGTTGTAAAGTGGTAACTTCCAACTTTTGAATTTGCTGCTGAAACTCTATTGATAAAACTTGATTTTCCAACTGATGGATATCCAACAAGAGCAACATCAGCTATAAGTTTTAATTCTAATTTTACTTTTAACTCAGCCCCTTCTCTACCTTTTCCAGCTATTTTTGGAGTCTTTCTAATAGAAGATTTAAAGTGAACGTTTCCAAGTCCTCCTTTTCCTCCTCTTAATAAAACTCTCTCTTCTCCAGCTACATTTAAGTCAAGTAAAAGTTTTCCAGTTTCAATATCTCTTACTTGTGTTCCCACAGGGACTTTAATTACTAAATCTTCTCCTGTTTTTCCATACATTTGCTTTTTTTGCCCATTTTCTCCATTTTGAGCTTTAAATAATTTTTTAAATTTAAAATCTATAAGTGTGTTGATATTAGGGTCAGCAACAAAGATTACATCTCCACCTTTCCCTCCATCTCCACCATCTGGACCTCCAAATTGTACATACTTCTCTCTTCTAAAAGCGGCTGAACCATCTCCACCATTACCAGCTTTAACCGTAATTATTACCTCATCTATAAACATCTATTACTCTCCTATTAACAGTTATTTTATCAATATATTTTACCCTATATTCTAAATTTTTTCAACATTTATTCGATATCCTTTTTGATAAAAAAAAGAGAAAAATTTACTCTTAATCACAACTTTTCTCAATCTGATTATAGTAAATTTTTCTCCCTATATAATTACTCTTCCTCTTGAGCTATTAAATTTTTCTCATACACTTTAAAGAATGGGAAATAGATAATAAGACTTACTACAACTAAAAGGAAGTAGAATATTAAGTTTCTAACATCTAGTGATGATAAATATCCTTGTATAAAAAATGGAGCAAATGATGGGTCTACAATATATCCCATAGAAATTAATCCTATTTTTTGAGCTATATATGTCATTGAAACTGTTACAATAGGAGTAAGTAAAAATGGTAATCCCAATATCGGATTAAATATTATTGGAGTTCCAAATATCACTGGCTCATTTATTCCACAAATCCCTGGAACAAAAGCTAATTTTCCCAGTGTTTTCAGTTGCTCTGATTTACTTCTTAGCATTAAAATAATTAACCCTAATGTATTTCCAGCTCCTCCCATTATAGCAACTCTGAACATTTGAAGGTTCATTAACATCTCTGGTTCTTTTCCCTGTCTTACAAGTTCAGCATTAATTCCAGTATTTGCAATTCCAATAGCAAATATTATTGGGAATATAACTGATGTTCCATTTATTCCAAATAACCATAATATATTTCCAAAAACTAATATTGCTAAGTATCCCCAAATGTTATTTCCTATATTTAAAGCTGGTGTTAATACAGCCATTATTAAATCTGGAATAGTTTTTCCTGTTTTTACAAAAATTATTACACTTAAACCATAAATTATAATAATATTTAAAAGTAATGGTATTAAAGCATTCATAAATGAAAGTACAGCTGGTGGTATATGCTCACTTTTAAACTTCCATCCTAGTCTCTCTACCAACATAGATATTTCAACACTTACTAGTGAAATAATGATAGCTATAAATAATCCATCTGCTCCTAGATAATGCATCACAATTTTACCATCTTCAATTGGAGCTGCTATCATTAAGAAAGTTGTCATTGAGATTAAACCAGATGTTAAATTATTTAGCTTGTACTCATTAGCTAAGGAATAAGCTATAGTAAAAGCTGTCATAAGTCCAACTACTCCCATTGTAAAATTAAATGGTTTTGTTATTATATCATAATTCTCTAAAGCAAATTTTTTCCAACCTATCATAAATTGTAAAAATATATTACTTGTATTTGGGTCTACTAATTCTAAATTTATCGGTGGATTCGCCACTATTAAGAATAAAGATCCTACAACTATAAGAGCAAGTGTCATCATCATTCCTACTGATATAGCTTGAAGATGTTTTTGACTCCCTAACTTACTTCCTATTGGTAATAATACCTTTTCTAATCTTTCTAAAAATTTCCCTTCCATATCTCCTCCCATTACTCTTGCCATGGATTAAACTTAAAAGCTGACGGTACTACATCATCTGGATTATACTTTTCTAATATCTTGTTATATCTCTCTTTATAATCATTATCTACTTCTTTTTGTGGAATAACTTTACTAGCTTCATTTAAGAAATGGAATGAGTCTCTTCCCATCTCTGCTCCTCTTACTGTATGCTTATCTAATGCATAATCAGGAATTTCTGGTACATATCCCATTGCAAAACTTTTTATTACAATATTTTTTAACAGATCACTTGATCTATCTTTTTCACATTTACAAAGATATCTTATAGCATGTATAAAGAATATTGGTCTATCCCCATCAGCATAGGCATACTCTTTTCTCATCTGTCTTAAGTTATTTACAAGTACTGCTGCCATAGGATCTCCCATTCCTATATCTTCTACAGATATAGCTGTAAGTCTTCTCCATAATTTTTCTTCCATTTGAGGTGAAGTAATATACATTTCATAAGCAAACTCACAAGCTGCCTCTACATTTCCTCTTCTTATTGATTTTTGAAGAGCTGATATAACCTCATCTCCAGCTAATCCATTTCTTGTAGTTGTTCTTGCCCAAGGGTCAGTAATAAATTTTTTTCCCATCTTATATCTCCTTTTTTTATAATTTTTATTGTATAATATGATTGGTGATGTACTTTGTTAGATATAAATTATATAGTAAAAAAACATAAATTAAACGATTTAGAAAAAAATATTCTTCTCTACATTCAAAATAAAATAAATAAAAATCAGAAACTCTCTATTCGAGAAACCGCTAAAGATAACTATACATCAACTACTGTTATCTATAGCTGTATTAAAAAAATTGGCTTTAAAAGTTTCCCAGATCTGATTTTTTATATTAAAAACTCCAATAAAAAACCAAATATTCAAACCGAGATAAATCTCTCAATACCTTTAGAGTTAATAAAAAAGTATAATGATCCTTTAATTATGTTTTGCTCTATTGGAATTGCTAATAATATAACATCTTACATGAATGAAAGAATGGCTCTTCTAGGAAAGCGTTCCATAGCTAATGGTCATATCCAACTTTTAGAAAATATAACAAATAACACTATTTTATTTGTTGTATCCGAATCTGGTGAAACAGAATCCCTTCTTGATATGATACAGATTGCTAAAAAAAATCATATCCCTATAATCAGTTTTATAGGTAAGAAGGATTCTTCTGTTGAAAAAAAGTCAGATTACTCTTTTGTTTTAAATCACGGAATATTTTTTGCTGATGTCATATCTACTTTTGAACATCTTATATCTAAAATATAACAGATATCTAATATAAATGCAATATATACAAACAATAAAAAAACATTTTTCTAAATTTAGAAAAATGTTTTTTTTAACTATTTAAACTTTGTTAATAATTCTCTATATTGTTTTACCATAACTTTCAACATCGCCTTTTTTACAAATTGATACCACTTGAAAGTCATTCCCTCCATACCTTTTATAGAGTCTACTATCATTCTTTTTAAAAACTCATACTCTTCAAAACTTAACTTTAACTCCATTTGATCCTTTGTATCAGCAACAGATTTTACGTAATCAAAAAATTCTCCTAATCCACTTGCTTGTACACCCATAGCTGAAGTTGCAAATTGTTTCTTTACCTCTTCTATAAATTTAGATAGGAATTTCTTATTATTTTTATCTAAATTAACAGTTATCTTTCTTTTTCCTTTTCCTATTCTTTGAATATTGTTCATCATTCCCATCATGCTAGACATGTTGTTCATCTGCATTGGATTCATTCCATTTGGATTTACTCTTTGTGTTCTCATAAATTCCTCCCTATATCTTTCCAATTACTTTTTCTATATCTTCAATTGAAATTGCTCCTAACCTTAGTATTTTTGGCTTATCACTCATATCAATTATTGTAGACTCTGTTCCCAATGGAGATCTTCCTCCATCTATCAATATATCAACTCTATCTTTAAAAACTTCTGACAACTCCTCATAGGCTCTTGGAGTTTTTTCTCCAGAAATATTTGCACTTGTAGTAGGAAGTAATCCCCCAGCAGCTTTAATTATTTTTAAAGCTATATCTAAATCTGGCATTCTCACTCCAACAGTATCTCCTTCTGCTGTCATAATATCTGGAACCCATTCTCTCTTTTTTAGTATAATTGTAAGTCCACCAGGCCAGAAATTTTTTATCAATTTATCTATAGCCTCTCTATTTTTATCCTCTATATAAGCTATCTCCTCTATCTTATCTATATCACTTACAAGAACAATAAGAGGTGATTTAAAACTTCTCTCCTTGGCTCTATATATATTTTTTATAGTTTCTTCCGAAGATATTACTCCACCTACTCCATAGACAGTATCTGTTGGATAAACTATCAATTTTCCATCTTTTAGTGATTTTTCTATAGCTAAAAGATCTATATTTTCTAAATTATATATCTTTTTCATACTTTACACCTTATTTCTAAACTCTTTCTAATTCTATCACATCTAATTAAAAAAAGCTAGCAAAATACTAGCTTTTTTCTAATTTAATTAATTTTCCATTATTAATTTTCTTTCAAATAACTCAGATACTGATTGGTTATTTACAATTCTTCTGATAGCTTCAGCAAAAATTTCATCTACAGATAAAACAGTTATTTTATCTAATTTCTTTCTTTCTGGTAAAGCTATCGAGTCAGTTATAATAACTTCTTTTAATGGAGCTGCAGCAAGTCTTTCGATTGCTGGATCTGAGAATACTGCGTGTGTACAACAAGCATAAGCCTCTTTTGCTCCTCTTTCAATGATAGCAGCTGCTCCATTTGTTATTGTTCCAGCTGTATCTATCATATCATCTATAAATATAGCAGTTTTTCCTTGAACTTCTCCGATTAAGTTCATTACTTCTGACATATTTGGTTTTGGTCTTCTCTTATCGATGATAGCTATTTTACAATCTAGCCACTCAGCTAATTTTCTAGCTCTCTTTACTCCACCGATATCTGGAGAAACTACTACTACATCATCTCCATATAATCCTTTTTTCATGAAGTATCTTACCATTAAAGGTAATGCTTGCATGTGATCAACAGGGATATCAAAGAATCCTTGGATTTGGTCAGCATGTAAATCCATAGCTATTATTCTAGTAGCACCTGATTTTGTTAATAAGTTAGCTACTAATTTAGATGTAATTGGTTCTCTTGGGTTAGATTTTCTATCTTGTCTAGCATATCCATAGTAAGGAATTATTACATTGATACTTTTTGCTGATGCTCTTTTTAATGCATCTACGAAAATTAATAATTCCATTAAGTTTTCGTTTACAGGTTCAGAAGTTGATTGTACTACGAATACATCTCTTCCTCTTACTGTTTCGTCAATCTTAACGAATACCTCTCCATCTTTAAATCTAACTACTTCTGCTTTTCCTAAAGGTAGTCCATATTTCTCAGCTATCTTTTTAGCTAAGTCCTTGTTTGAAGTTCCAGCGAAAATTTTTACATTTTCTGAATTTATCATTTTTTATTTCCTCCAGTCGGTCTTAATAATTTGTTTACTTCTTGATACTGCTAATGAGTTACTAGGAACATCTTTTGTAATTACAGAACCTGCTCCTATAAGTGCCTTTTCTCCTATATTTACTGGTGCTACAAGCATACTGTCACTTCCTATAAAAGCGTCTTTACCTATTACAGTTTTAAACTTATTTACACCATCATAGTTACAAGTTATTGTCCCTGCTCCGATATTTGTATTTTCACCAACTTGTGCATCTCCTAAATATGTAAGATGACCAGCTTTTACTCCTTTTTCAAGAGTTGATTTTTTAACTTCCACGAAATTTCCAATGTGTACCTTTTCTTTTAGAAGAGATTTTGGTCTTATATGTGCAAATGGCCCCATAGTAACTCCATCTTCTAAGATACTCTCCTCTATTACTGAGCTTTCTACTCTGATATTATTCCCAAGTACACTATCTATTATTCTACTATTTCCTATAATTTCACAATTCTCTCCAATAACTGTTTTCCCTTGTAAAACTACACCTGGATATAGTACTGTATCTCTTCCTACCTTTACACTTTCCTCTACATACGTAGTTTCTGGATCAATTAGTATAACTCCCTCTTCCATCAGCTCTCTATTTTTTCTATCTCTTAATACTTTTCCAGCTTGAGCAAGCTCTACTTTCGAGTTAACCCCTAATATTTCCATTTTATCCTCTAGTATAAAACTTTGAACTTTTTTATTTTCAGAAACTTGAATACCAATTACATCTGTAAGATAGTACTCACCTTTTTCATTGTTATTATCTATTTTATCTAAAGCTTTAAAAAGTTCCTTTGAATTAAAGCAATACACTCCTGCATTTACCTCTTTTATTTTCTTGATCTCTTCACTAGCTTCCTTCTCTTCTACAATAGTCTTTACTAGTCCATCCTCTTTTACTATTCTTCCATATCCAAATGGATTTTCATAAATCGATGTCAATATTGTTGTTACAGCTCCACTCTCTTTATGATAATCATATAATGATTTTAGTGTACTCTCTCTAAGTAACGGAGTATCTCCACAAAGTATCATTACATCCCCATCATAACCTTTAAGTTTTTCCTTAGCTTGAATTACCGCATGACCAGTCCCTAACTGTTCTGTCTGTAAAACATAGTCGCAGTTCTCCCCAACAACTTTTAAAACTTCTTCTTTTTTATGCCCTAAGATTAGTATATTCTCCTCTGGATTTAATCCTGATAAAGTATCTATAATCTTAGTTATCATCGGAATACCATTCACTTTATGAATTACTTTAGGCATATCTGATTTCATTCTAGTTCCTTTTCCAGCCGCTAGAATCAATGTTTTTAGCTTCATTAAAACTACACTCCTTTAAGTTATACTGTACATTCACAAAAAACATTTCATACGTGTTAAATTATACCATACTTATTCAACTATTTCAAGTTTAAGAAAAATCTTTTGAAAGTTTTTCGTAAGCTTCATTTATCTCTTTTAATTTATTTTCATGGTACTCTTTTTCTGAGTCACTTGCATTGCTGAATTTATCAGGGTGATGTTGTTTTACCAACTCTCTATAAGCCCTTTTTATCTCATCTTTTCCAGCAGTTTTACTCACTCCTAAAATTTCATAATATCTACTTTTATCCTCAGCATAACCAAAAGGGTTGTTCTCATAGCCATCTTGACTCTGCCCGTTATAACTTCCTCCAGCTTGACGGAAAAAATCTTCAAAATTATTTGTATTAGTTCCATCATATCTATAATAATAAGTTCTTCTTGTTCTTTTTGGTTGATTTCTATTTCTTAGATAATTTATAAATATTATTAATAAAATTAACCAAAAGAAATTAACCGCAAACCATCCTAAAAATGCTACTAATAAAAATATTATAAAAAGTACAGGTATCATTCCAATGGCTCTATTAAAACCGAAAGAGATACCTATAACAAAAAACAATATCAATATAAAAGTCAACGAAATACTATAAATCATCTATTCTCCTTACATAAAATTTGAAGGGCTAAATAACCTTCTTTTCCAAACTCTTTTTTATTGTATTTATCTTTTCCCCTATTTTTTTATCCCTTGGATCTATTTCATAAGCTACTGTATACTCTCTTAAAGCTCTCTCTAACAATCCCATTTTCTCATATTTTTCAGCAAAGTCTATATGAGCTTTATATATATCAAAATCTAAAAAAATAGCGAAGTCATAACTTGTTATTGCCTCCATTATTCTTCCAGCTCTAGAATAAGCATTTCCTAATAAAAAATGTACAAACGCTACATCTGGATCTATATCTAAAGATTTTTCAAAGGCTTTTATAGCTTTTAAATACTCTTCATTTTCATAAAAAAGATGTCCTAAAAAAGCAAAGCCTTCTGCTTTATCATTTTTATACTCAATAACTTTTTTATAAACTTTAATCGCT
>UMEL01048666.1_pt1 | contig 16699 bp, 28 predicted proteins | sample 1964741 | NCBI WGS metagenome assembly UMEL01 (sample SAMEA4836019, study PRJEB28245) | human gut metagenome | biome: gut microbiome; material: fecal sample | place: Denmark | collected 2008
GAACATTTGCGCCGAAAATACACCCGATTGTAGCGATTCCCGTGACTGCTGCGGGAACATAGCATCGCCAGCAAGCTCCTATCGTCTCCATCCGGGTCAAATTTCCGCTGTTTTCCACGTTTTTGGCCTCTTTTTCCCGCTCAATGCACTTGAGCGCCTTGGGGGTGGCCCTTACCGCCAGGACCGCCGTGGCTACCACGCCGGCAGTGCCGACGCACGTCAAAATGGTTGGGGCCGCTTTTTGAAGCGCCTTTCCAGCCCTTTTGAACAGGGCGGGTTTTGCTTTCACGTCCGTACCCTCCTTAAATAGAATCGAAGAGATGATGCTTCCGGCAAATCTCACAGAACTCGCCTCTCAGAGCATTATGTACCTCCAAAATCACAGGAACCTCAGGCGGCTCCGGCGTCTGAATGGAATGCCCCAGCACCTCTTCCACGAAATCGACAACCTTCCCGGCCGTACCCTCCAGAACATAGCCGGTATAGGCGGTGATGACCAGCTTTTCACGCTCGGTCAGCCCGGGCTTTCGGTGGAACCGGCGGTATTTCTGATAAAGCTCCGGGATGCCATGCTCCTCGGCCGACCGTTTCCAGTCCAGATGGTGCTTGTCCGCGTCGAGAACCACCATGCCGTGCCTGACCGCCCGCACCAGCTCCGCCTCACTTGCCCCATACCAGCACATATCGGCAATCAGGTTGGAGTTTTTTCCCACCTCGATCTGGTGCTGCTTGGGGGAACGGAACACCGGCGCCGCCTGGCCGGGAACGGCATACTCCACCCTGGGGTCGAACTTCCGCAGCGCCTCAAGATTCTCCTCGCTCAGAAAGAGGTCAATTCCTCTTTTGGTCAAAATATCAAGATAGGTCTTCGCCATGACGTTTTTCTCCTTTCAAATTTTAATCTCTGAAATATAATCCGTCCAGAATGGACTGGGCCGCGTCTCTGGCCATGGAAAAGGTAAAGCCGGGGTCTCCGGTTTCTTTTGCCGATGCAGACATCCTCTCCACGAACCGCGCCACTACGGCGGTGGGGGAGACTCCTTCCTCCCGGCCAATCTCCCGAAGCAGCTGCTCCAACGTGAACCTTTGCAGACCAAGCTCCCGAAAATAGGAATCATTTGCCGGGACCAGGCCCATGTTATACTCAATGTCGCCGATGAGGTCCTCGATAAAGTCGCCCATGACCACATCGGGATATCCACGTTCCGCTTTCATGGCGTCAAGGCTCATAGGGGACCTGCTCCACGTCGCCGCCCGGAACCGTCACCGAGCGCATGAGCATGCCGGTCTCCTCGTCGAAGTAGATCGCGTCCGCCCGGTGATCCCAGTCCTCAAACTGTTCCGAGATATTCTTCCCCCGGGACCGCCGCAGGGCGATCAGCTCCTCGGCGATGACGCGCCGCCATGCCCGTGCGATAGGCTTCCGGCTCTGGGCGAGGACATTATACAGGCCCGTCTCTGTGACGAACGTAACCTTTCTCCGCTGCCCGCCCACGATGGCCGGGAGCACCAGCTTCTCGTCGTCTTCACAGACGTTGGTCAGGTTCCAGACGTTGTTGTCCCCATAGCTCAGCAGCTCGGCCACGTCCGTGGCTTTGAACAAGGGCTCGTCCAAATTCCCATACACCGGGAGGGTGCGGTTCTTGAACTGGATACTGCCTACGATTTTGACTTCCATACGTATTCTCCTTTTTCAAAAAAATTTAGAGAGGCGGTACCGGACTCGAACCGGCAACCCACAGGTATTTCAGCCTGTTGCTCTACCATTGAGCTAACCTCCTCTCCATAATAGGAATTGCAAAATCTGCGGAAGAAAGGCAAAAGCCCCTGTCACGGGGCCTCTGCCTCAGAGTCCGACGCTTTTCAGCAATTTGTCAAGCTCTTCCTTTGTGAGTTCCAAATCCACATTCAACTCCACATGCATCTTGTCCTCCAGAACCGTTGTCCGCAGCCGGTTGAGCCGGATGTCAACATCATAGCCCAGCTTGTCGCGGACAAGCTTCTCTGCGAGTTTCGATGCAATCACAGTCGTAAATTTTGATTCAAGTCTCATTTCGTCCATGCTCCTTTACCTCCTTATCGAGCATCGTTCTCCGTAATAGAACCTGCGAAATGAGCGCAAACAGAAAAGGAAAGAGCCCTTGTCCGGGCCCATCCCTCAGTAAATCCAATTTTCCTTCGCAAAGAACAGCGGAACAGCAATCGTTCCAAGAAGCGCCATCGCCGTTCCATCACTTCCCACATAGGCCGATAAGCCTCCGCAGACAAGTAATCCAACCGCGCACAGCTTGTTTTTCAACGTCTCCATAAACCGCAGCTCCCTTCCAAAATTAGTTGGTTTTCCATAAAGGGAGTTGTCAAATCGGCGCATGGTCAAAGACCGTCTCCCACGGCTGCTTTGGCAGAGGCTTCATTTTGAGTGCCCACATCATTTGCCGGATGGTCACTGTGGGGTAGAGGCCGTCCGTACCCTTCGCCGCCCTGCTGTCAAAATACGCCCGGAATCCAGGGTGCAAATATAATGGGTCGGTGAGCCAGTCGTCCACCTCCGTCCAAAAGGTCGCCTTTGTCTCCGGGTCAAACCGCTGCTGAATCACCGCCAGGCCCCGCTCCTCCACCAAGAACAGGGTGCAGGAGTTGTAGACCGGGTGGTCGCACCGATAACGCTGCCCATACATGGACAGATAAATCGGAGGTTTCTCAAAGTGATAACGCATGGTTTCCTCCAAATACAAAAGAAAGAGTCCCGGTCAGGACTCCTTCTCGTTCTTTCGCTTGTTTCTGATGCGTATAACAGTTTCTCCAACGCCCATCGCCACAACTGCAATCGCGGCTCCACACAGCACCCATTTGTATCCAGACCGCATTCCGTAATAAAACGCTTCATCCCAAAATGCGGTCAAGGCCTCTCTATGGTCTGTCAAAAGCCTGTTAATCTCGTCGATTTGAGTGTTTGTCATATGCTTCATCAAAAACAACTCCTTTCCGCAATAGACCCTGTCATTCTTGCGCTTGCTGCAAATATAAAGAGGAAAAGCCCCTGTTACGGGGCTTCTCCTCCGCGTTGATAATGCTCAGTCGTCGAACATCTTGCACGACGCCTTGCAATGAGGGTAGGGTCCTCCGCAGGCCCTGCATCCGGCGGGCGGCATATCGTCCCGGAAGACCAGGTAGTCGTCGCCTCTTTCGTCCTGTACGAGCTCCATCGGATCTCCGCTCTCGTACTCATACTCCATTTCGTCAATCTCCCATCCGCACGATGGGCAGGCGTAAATATCGCAGCCACCTCTCGGGTCTTCTTTCCGGTCCATAACCGCTCCGCACCGGTTGCAGATCGCGAACCCCCGGTTCAGGTAGTCCGTCAATTCGGCTCCCTCCGGGATAATGACCTTGTTCCTCTTTTTACGCATTTGCATTACCTCCTAAGCAGTCCGGGGCCTTGCGGCTCCGGCGTTCTTGAGGTAAAGAGCGCTCTCTCCTCATAAAGCGCCTTGTAAATTTGGCGGAGTTGTGTTAGGATGGAGCAAAAAAAAAGGGGGGGGGTAAACCTATGAAAACCTGTCCGCGCTGCGGCGATGATTTTGACCCGGATTCCGCCAGAAATAAAATCAACCGCATCTACGGCGAAGACGTCTATGAAAACTACTATTATTCCGAGGAGGAAGAGGTCTGCGCCGAATGTGCCCTGCGGGAAATCAGCGCCGATTACGGAACCGGGGAGGAGCTTGCGGAGGATATGGGCTCCGGCTGGGACGATTAAAAGCAAGAGTCCTTGCCTGGACTCCTGCCTTGTTTGGATCACCCGTTTCTTGTCTGTCTCTTTTCATCGATGAGTTTGAAGTTCCCAATCCACTTTTCCATCAGCGTAACAGGCCGCCTCACAACCGCCGCAATCTCTTCTGCATTTTTCCCTTCGTCATACAAACGGCGTGCGCGGCCAATGTCAATTATCAACATGGGACTTAATTTTTCTTCTCTCATCTTCATTGCTAAAAACCTCCTCAAAAAATATCGGGTGTTCTCCATAAAGCGCCCTGAATAATCCGCGGATAAAACGAAGAGACTGTGCAGCCCGCACGGCCTCTTCATTTTTTTGAGCCTGCCCGTTATTTTGCCGGCTTAAAGCGGCCAAACAGATTTCGGAATGTTGTGGACGAGTAGACGCCGGATTCCTCAAACTTGAATCCCCGTTTCATCCAGATTCCGTAGAACACCAACGGCAATATCAGTTCCGCGGCTGCAACACCCGTCCGCACATACCGGTCGATCTTCTGCTCCCGAAGCTGACGCGCCTGATTTTCCTCCTCGCGGGTCCGGTCGGCATCCTTAGCGGCAAGTTCCTCCTCACGCTGTCTGCTGTCCATCTCCCTCCGTTCAGATTTCTCCTCCACGTCAGCCCAAGCCTTGATCTCCTCGATGCGGAGCTTATGCAGCGACACCAGATCCCGAATCGCGTCACCTCTCCGCTCATCCTCGACTGGCAAGGTCTTCAAGTTCGAGATCTCCGTTTCGATCACATCGTCCAACAAAGTTTTGATCTCTGCCATATGCTTTATCTCCTTTCAAAATTTAGAGTTGGCTCCATAATAGCCGGTGTTATTCGTGCGGGATGAAGTCTTTGGCTTTGACCCGGAACGCAACCCGCTTTTTGCGGAGAATTGCGGATACGTCCGTATCCAGTTCCAGATATAGATGCGGCCCATCCACCGGGTCCGAATGGTCAACCCGTAAATCACCAACCGGACGGTCTTGAAACAGATGCATGCCAATCAAAATGCCGATGCAAAGCGCCGCCATCACTGCGAAAATAACCATAAAAGCAACTCCTCCATTTGAACTGTTTTCTCAAATTTTCCTCCCGGGAATTTTTCAGGGTATCACTGTAACACGGTTTCCGGGCGGCTGCGTACGGAAAATGGAAAAAGCAAAGGGCCTGCTCAGCCCTTGCTTCTGGATTTGAATTTCCATTTCAGCTCTTCCAGCTTTCTTGACGCCGTGTTCCTGACCTCTGGAATGGACGCGAGCGCGACCGCCATCGTGACGGCGGGCACAATCACCTGCCCGATCCAAAGGCGCAGCTCCCGGCTTGCCTCAATCTGCTTGTAAGTCATAATGCTATCACCTCCATAAAGGCCTCTGCTGTTTCCGCGTAAATATAAAAGGAAAGAGCCCGCGTTTCCGCAGGCCCTTCGCCAATCAGAATAAGGTCTTTCTCAATTCGGTATGACTAAAAAGTTTGAAGTATCGATACGTCACCGTGCTCGACTCAAATAAGTTTCCGTAATCTTCGGGTTTTACAACCACAATTCCGATACGATGGTCATACTTGATTGTGTGGCCAGCTTTGTATAGGACTATGCATCGTTTCCCCTTATCTTTTCCTCGTGTGACTAAGCAAGTGTCCCCAATCTTCAAATCGTCAAACTCTTGAATTGTCATAGAATTCGCCTCCTTTCCATAAAGGAGCCTGCCTATTCCGCGGACTTATCCTCATACACCACCCGTTTTCGGAGCGAACTCCAGGGAATATACCGCTCCTTCCGGCAGACCTGGCACCAGAACTGGCTCGTTTTCCCGCCGATGTCCACCAGCTCACCGCAGTCAGCTTCCAGTTTACTGCCGCAAATAGGGCAGTTGAAGCGGTAACACTGCCTGACCGCCACATCCACAATTCTCAAGCTCAGTCCCTCCTTTTGCTCAGCAGCCAGAAGAACCGTCTGTACGCGGCGTAATAGACGTCCCGGCAGCATGGAATATCATACTTCATCTTCAGCGCGTCATAGGAGAGCCCCTCTGTTACGCCCCGCAGCAGATAGGGGTAGAGGTCTGGGTCGGCCCCGATGGCCGCCTGCTCCACCATCTCCATGCGCTCGGCGAAAAAGAGCCGGGACTGGGCGCACCGCTCCGTGGGGTCGCCCTTCATCTGGCCGCTCTTGACGAAGACCTGGAGATCGGCCGGACGCTTGCTCAGCCCGTCCAAAGAGCTGCGGGCCCTCTTCCAAATAGGGTATTGCAGGCAGAAGTGCTTCAGCTCATAGTAGCGGTGCTTGCCGATCCAGAATGGGTTCTTCTGGGACACCTCCGGGCGAATATCATGGGCCATTATCGCCTCTCTCCTTTCCAAAAGTATCCGGTCTCCTCGTACAGCCGTTTTGGGGAGATGTAGAAATTGATTCTCCCATACCGGGAGTCCATCTCCTCAATGCTGGTCACCAAATTGCCGCCGCGGGTGGCCTTGCCAATCGGCAGCCAACCCGAGATAATGCCGGCTCTCACCCAGGACGCATCCTTTCCGTAGACTCTGGCGACCACAGCGACCGGAACGGAACCCGGATGAAACTCCTGTTCATTCATCGGCGTCTACCTCCTTTCAACGGCTATTCTAAATTAGGGACCGCGTCTTCGTAAAAGCAACCTCGGTGGAAAAAGAGAAAGAGCCGCCGTAATAGGCGGCTCCCACTCTTTAGAATCTTCTTCTCGGGCGCCAGATCATGAACAACTGCTTCGCTTTCCCCTTGAAACTGCTCCACCAGGCCGGTTCAAAGCTGGCGATGTACCATACGAAACCAGCAATTACACTGATCACATATACCACGCCGCACAGCTTGAGATAACCGCCCCAGGTGATAGGCTTCTCGGTCCATTTCTGCTTGTTCATAACATCTACCTCCTGATTTTGTTCTCCATAATAGGCGGTGCCGTTTGTGCGGAAAAGGGAGAGCCGCCGTATCAGCGGCCCCTCCCGGCTTTTCGGAAGTCTACAAATATAATTTTGTCCGACTTCGGATGTGTCAGTTTGACCTTGACCATTTGAAATTTCCTGTCCAGAACATTTGTCCACAGGGCAGCGCCTGCTGTTGATACCGCGCCCACAATCACAAATGTTCCGACTGCGCTCAGAATTTTCCTGGTCCTCATAACCATCACCTCCATAAAGGGCCCTGCTGGAATTGCGAAAAAGAAAAGGAAATGACTTCAGGGTCGTGTCCGCTTATTGCGTTGCCTACTCCGTACCCGGCTTCGTAGCTTGCCGCTGGATTTCCACCAGCATCTATCCATTTCCCAGGAGGGCCAGCCTCGAACTGACTAAACCGTATCCGGTTTCGCCCTATCGCTCCTCCATAATAGGACTTGCGAAATCTGCGGATAGGCCCCGATTTCTAACTTAGATTAAACCAGGCTATCCTAAGTTAGAAGCGCAGAAAAAAAGGGGGGGGGTAAAAAGAAAGAGCCGCTGTAAAAACGGCTCAATCCTTTGTCAAATATCCTTACTCAGGAACACTTCGTTTCCACGCCTCCATACCTTGACCGAGCGCTTTGACCGCTTGATGGCCGCAGCCAGACAAGACCGGCAGACCGTTGGGGATTTGTAGTCGTCCTCGCCAAAATCCACTTTTACGATTTTCGCGTCTCCGTTTACAAATTCCTCAATCAAGTCTTGCAGCTTGTGATAGCCGCCCATCTTTGGTATCGCGTCAACCGGTATCAGCTTCATGATTACAAAACTCCTTTCGCTTATGGATACCTCCATAAAAGGAGCTGCGCTTTCTGCGAAATGGGAACAAAAGAAAGAGAGGCGACTTTCCGTGTAGACATCGAATATAAACTAAGATTTTGCGTTTATGCGTTTAGCCTCTTCACTTTCATACCCTTTCGGTAATCTTTTCCTCTCCATAATAGGAAATGTAAAATCTGCGCAAAAGAGAAAGAGCCCATTTAAGTGGCTCAATCTCTTTTGGATGATTTCCTGCTTTCCGAACCTCTTATTTTATCCCAATCAAAAATCTTCCGACTTTAGCCAATGGGCTCCTCATAAATGGATCACCATACTTTGCAACTCGCTTTGCATATATGAGCTTGTGGCAAAAATATTTCCTCACAAATTCCTGATCGTTCATTCGGTTAAAATCATCAATCACCCTTCTTGTTACAGAACTCATAAAAGGTCGCTTTTCTAACCGCATTACAATCACCTCCATAAAAGGAGCTGCGCTTTCTGCGAAAGCCACCGCAGCATGGTCATCTCGCAGGGATAGTCCTCGAACCCAATCGTCTCACAGGTGATCAGCCCCTCCAGCACGCCGATGATAACCTCCGCCTCATACTGCTTGTAAGGGACCAGCAGCTCCGACAGTTCCCGGTGCACCGCCCCGCAGCGGACGCACCGGAACCGACGCATAGACACTCTGGCCGTCTCCCGCCCCTTCGTCCGTACCAGTCTCGGCACGCTGTCGTAGTATTTCAGCTCCCCGCCGCACTTAGGGCAGGTGGTTTGGTCCCGCATCACCATAAGCCGCCCTCTATTCCAAGTCAAAAAATATTGTGTAGGAATATGCTTGACAATTCATACACTATCATATATGATTAGGACGGGCGGTGCAAGGGGCAAAAAGAAAAGGAGCCGCCAAATCAGCGACTCCAATTCTTCTTTAGATCTGTTTCTTGCGCTTCAGATAGGTAAACCATACTACATACGACCAAACGCTTGCAGTTACGATTCCAAGCCCTGTAAAGAGCAATGCGTTGCGCCGTCCTGTTTTCACCCCCTCATGGTATGCGTCTGCATACAGCGCAAGTAATGCCCCAAGGTGCTCTTTCGCAAGCTCATTGAGTTCATAGGTCGTGTATTTCGGTAATACTTTGTCACGTTTCATCGAAGCGACCTCCTTTCATAAAGGAGGATGAATTTCTTGCGAGAAGATGATTTTTATGAAAGATTGGATTATGGAGGAACCATCATGCTGACCCAATGCCCAGAGTGCGAACTGCCGGTGAGCGACAAGGCAACCGCCTGTCCCCATTGCGGCTACCCGATGAAACCCTCTGAAAAACAGAAAAAACCCCGCAAATCCAACAAGCGCCGGCGGCTGCCCAACGGCTTCGGTCAGATCAGCGAAATCAAAAACCGCAATTTACGAAATCCCTTCCGGGCAATGGTAACGGTGGGGAAGACGCCGGACGGGAAACCAATCTGTAAACCCTTAAAACCGGAGTCCTACTTCGCCACCTATAACGATGCCTATGCCGCACTGGTGGAATATAATAAGAACCCCTACGACCTGGAGCCGTCCATCACCATGCAGGAACTCTATGACAAATGGCTCCCGGAGTATGAGAAGACGGTGAAGAGTACCAAATCCGCCACCTCGGCCTGGGCCTACTGTTCCGGCGTCTATAAGATGCGGGTCATGGACATCCGGGCCCGCCATGTAAAAGGCTGCATGGAGGAGGGGGTGGCCGTCATCCGCGGCAAGGAACAGCATCCCACCGCCACCATGAAGAACCAGATCAAATCCCTGTTCAACCTGATGCTGGATTACGCTTTGGAGTATGAGCTGGTGGACCGGAACTACTCCCGCACCTTCAATCTCACCGAGGAGACGGTCAAGGAGATCCAATCGGTGAAAAAGGAGCATATCGCCTTCGCCGACGAAGAGATGGACCTGCTTTGGGCAAATATCACTAACAAGCGGGGCATCGACATCCTGCTCATCCAGTGTTACTCTGGGTGGCGCCCTCAAGAGCTTGGTTTATTGGAACTGAAAGATGTGGACTTGGAGAACTGGACTTTCCAGGGCGGCATGAAGACGGACGCCAGCGAGAACCGCATCGTCCCTATCCACTCCCGCATTCAAGACCTGGTGCTCCAAAAATATCAGGAGGCGGAGGCACTCGGCAGCCCCTATCTGCTCAACTGGGCCGACACCAATAACCGCAACCGGAAAAACCTCAAGCTGACTTATGCCCGGTATCAGAAAGCCTTCGAGCGCATCCGGGACGAGCTAAAGCTGAATCCCAATCACCGCCCGCACGACGGCCGTACTCACTTTGTCACAATGGCCAAACGCTACGGCGTGGATGAGTACGCCATCAAATATATGGTAGGGCACAAGATCTCCGACATAACGGAAAAAGTCTACACCCGCCGGGAGTTCGCCTGGCTCCGGGAGGAGATTGAGAAAATAAAATAGTGTGAGTATGACTTGTCAAACGAAAGGAGATACCTCATACATGGAGAAACGAACTGGCGTGGAGGAACACTATTAAGCCAGAAAGAAGGTGTTTCCATGGCCAGATTGACCAATGAGCAAATTCGGAATATGCCGATTGACGAAGCCGACGCATATACCGATGCTCATCCCGCTGAAGCATGGAGTTTTGCCAAAGCTCACGGTGCTTCCGCTATTGCACAGACAAAGAAAGCGGCAAAGCATGGCTCCAAGACCAAGGTTCTATTTGCAGAACCGGAAACAATCGAACTTGCCTGATAACACACGACCGCCCTTGACTGTTCGCAGCAGTTGAGGGCGGTTCCTTTCTGACTTAATACTATTCCTCCTGTGAAACAGGAGGTTTTGTGCTTTGCTGATATAAGTCACGCCGCCTTCGGCGGGCGCTCCTGGAGGCGACAGCCGACGTAGGAGCTGGAGTACGACGCGCCGTCGTAGCTCACGCAGAAAGGCCCGCGATACTGGTTCCGGTCATAGTAACCGCCATGGCGCAGGCACGGGCCACTACCGTTGAAATCCCAGCCATCCGGGACACAAGTTGTAGTACTGCCAGAGGATTCGGAGGGGTAAAAATTGTTGTGTACGAATGATTTGAACAGGCACACAAAATGTAGGAATATTGATGTGCGAATAATACATAAATAATATATGAGTTATCTACATTCCTACGCTTTTATCCACTTCTATCTAGCTCTAAAACCGTTGGAATAGTAGCAATTAGAGGTACTTAAAAGTGAAAAAACTTCTAATAAGTTTCTATTATAAAAACTCAAAATCCAGCAATATCAGGGCTCGAACGGCAAAGGTGTAGGAGTAGTCAAGTAATAACCGACTCTCCTACACCTCTTTTTACACCGTTCTGCCGCTTTAAGCACAGAAGCAAATAATAACTTTACTCGCCGCCATACCCGCGCACGTCCTCGACAAATGACCTGTTTCTCAAGTTATTCTCATACGCTTCCCGGATGATACGGATGGCGATGTCCACTTCTCCATTTTGAAGACCATTATCTTTGATGATCTCCTCATATTCGGCATAGATCCGAAAGACTCGCTTAAACTGTTCTCTGGTTACAGGATTGTCGGGGCAGACACAATATGAGGCAAAGCTTATGATAGAACTACGCTTACTCTCAATGTAAAGGGACATGGTGATCTCATTGTTTTTATCCAGTCCTTCTTTCAGAACTTCAATGGATTTGGCATACACCTCTGCCCGCTCATTAACCCATTTCATCCAAGAATCACGCTTTGCGATGTTGTCCGAACTGTAGTGAGACTCCACACTGCTTAGCATAGTTTTCACATCATGAATGGTTGTGGACATTTCCTGCATGGTCTGGCGCTCTTGCTTTTTACGAGCAAAATACTTTCGGATTTTGACGAATTCAGGAACGACTTTCCCTTTAAATTCCAAAACTTCTCCGATGATCTGCATAACCAGAAATACACCGATGATAGTGAGTCCTAACACGACAGGCACATTCAGATACTCGATATAGCCTATCATTGTGATCAATCACCATCCTTTGCCAAGGCAGTGTTTCCGCACTTCGAGCCATGAACGCTGAGGGTCAAAACTAAATTTTCTTCGACCATTACTCAACCTCCTATGGGAAAACACAGATTTTAATTGTCCATCACTTCTTCGATTGAGCCCAAATCGGTCCACTTCACATTGACCGTCCCCGGCTCCCACACATTGTTGTCCTGCCCGGATTGCCACACATGGCCGTTGTGGGTGCAACAATTTCCCGTCATGTACGGGCTCGTGGACATGGCGACGAAGGGGAGGGGCTTCTTAGGATCGTCCGACCAGTAGAACCCCCACTGGGCGGGCAGTTCCTCCGGCTCCTGGGGGTAGATGTCGCTGTTGTAGTTTTGGATAAGGCGCACAATACGCCCCGCAGAAGACCGGCACAGGAACCCGTCCGTCTTGCCGGCTTTGCGCTCCAGCATGTTCTTCTTGGCGATCGCGGCAGAGAAGTCGGGAATATAATCCTCTTTCTCGTACAGTTCGGTGCCCGTCATGCCCTCGGAGGTCTCCTGCAAATCCTGGGCCCGACGCATGCCGTATTTCCGCATAGTGGTCAGCACAAAATCCTTGTCAGTCAACTCCGTTCACTCCTTCCCGAATCGCATTGGCCAGTTCCACATAGGACGCCAGCTCTTTCTGAGCACGATACAGAGCCTCGTTGCTGAGGTCGATCTCATTGTCCATGCCTTTCTTCAGGAACTCCTCATAGTTGTCCTGGACGTTCTGGACAATCCCGTCCCAGGTTTCCACCTCCACGTGGTACTCGTCGTACTCATATCCGGTGAACTCCTCGGTTTCTGCCGGTTTTACATTTTGAAACAGCCGCACAAGGCTTCGGTTGGTTCCCGGGATCTGCTCCACGGCGAACTTCCCCGGATCGACCATTCCCTGTACCTTCATAGGTGCCACTCCTTTCAGGCCGCCCGATAAGGCGGATATAATCGTTGTAGCCGCCGACATTCCCTTCGGACGACTTTCTTGAGATTGAACATGGTATTCGGCTGATAATACCGCTCCAATATTCGCTGACTGTTGCAATTACGGAGCTGCCCCAGTCTTGAGATCAGTCCGGACGCCCTTTTGAACGAGATGACCCGGTTCCGGTCTCTCCGGTGGTAGTAGGTGTGCAGCGCCCGCTTGAGCCGGAACAGGTTGTGCTTTCGGAGGATCGTGTACCCATGCCCGAAACGATAGCCCAACGCAGACGGGATTCTTGGCCGGCGGTGCCGCTGTTTCTTCTCGTGCAGGGTGTCGTGGGCTTTCGCCACCCTCGGCGTAAAGCCTACTCGGAAGATCTGCCAATTTCCCTTCAACCGCAAGCCCACCTCGGCCAGCCATGCCCGGATGTCATCCAGCAGCCGCCTCAGCTTCCGCTTATCGGAGCCGAAGATGGTGAAGTTGTCCATCTGCCGCAGATAGTGGCTCACACCATATTGCTTTTGGTGGATCATCAGATCCAGCGGCTGGAGCAGCAGATGCAGGAACCATGCGGAGAAGAACGCGCCGATCAGGACTCCGTACTCCATCAGCGCGTCGCACAGCCAGAGCGTTTCCCGGTCCTTGAACAGACGTTTCAGCGCATGGATGACATACGGCGGGTCCACCTCCACAAAGCAGTGGTGAATGTCGCACTCCGCGCAGTATTGGGTGCCCACTGGGTCATTCTTCATCCATTTCTTCAAAACCTTTACGCCATAGGAGTTGCCGCGCCCCGGCACGCTTGCGATGCAATACTTGTCCATGCTCCGCTTGATGTGCGGAATCATGGGCTGCACTACCGCGTGGTGGACATACTGGTCCGGCCACAAAAGCGGCTCATTGATATCCCGCCATTTCCCTTTGCCGCTGTCCGCGTTCCGGTCCCATTTCCGCCGTTGCAGGGGTTTATGCATATGCTCGTCTCCGGTCACCAGGTCTTCGATGAACTTGCGGAGTTTTACCACATATTCATCGATATGCTCCTCGATTTCCATGACCTTCTTATTTAAGCTGTAGTCGCCGTTGCGCCGGTGTCCCCGGTTGACATCCTGAATAGCCAGACGCAGGTTTTCATCGGAAATGATTTGTTGGTAAATTCTAACTCGTTTCATCAGGGATAGTGTTCCTCCTTGTAGCCTCACAACTGTTCCATCGCCGCGGGTGGTTCCGGGGCGGGACCCGGCCCGAAGTGTACTAAGCTGTGTCCTGACGGCTCATCTTCAGCAAGTGCTGCGCGGTCAACGATGCGTAATAGAAAGGGTGAGGAACCCTGACTACCAAAAGGAGGTTTAGCCATACCCGACAGGTCCTTCGACCTGCGTCTGCTTCAAGAAGGCGACAGCCGATGTTGGAGTTGGAGTTCGACGCGTTGTTGTAGTTCACGTAGAAAGGCCCGTGATTCTGGTTCTGGTTATAGTTACCGCCATGGTGCAGGCACGGGTTACTACCGTTGAAATTCCAGTTATCCGGGACATCGTCTGCTGCAAAGTTGACCCCGCGCTTTCCCCTTACCAAAGGAAAAGCGGTTTATTAGAGCAAAATCGCTCCATTTTGAATTTTTATAAGGCGGAGGTTGGGGGAAGGGACTGCGGTCCCCTCACCCCAAACCCCCTCCTCCACAGGGGAATAAGTCACGCCGCCTTCGGCGGGCGCTCCTGGAGGCGACAGCCGATGTAGGAGCCGGAGCCCGACGCGTTGTTGTAGTCCACGCAGAAAGGCCCGTGACTCCGGTTCTGGCTATAGTAACCGCCATGGTCCAGGCACGGGCTACTACCGTTGAAATCCCAGCTATCCGGGACACAAGTTGTAGTACTGCCAGAGGATTCGGAGGGGTAAAGCGCCCACTCTAGACCGCTTTGAGTCGGGATGGCGAAATCGCTGGGGTAGCCGCTGGTTGGCTTGCCCACCAGAACCCCGTTGGCATTGTCACTGAACTGATTGGGATTCTTGATGACATTCAGGCCATTGGCATTGTAGTAGCACCCGTCCATCCAGTCGTACACGTTGTCCCACCAGCCCTCGATATTCCGGTACTGGCAGAACCCATAGGAATTCCGGTTGACCGCCGTGGTTCCCGTGTGGTATTTCATGGCGTCCGTCTTTCCGTTGTTTTCCCTGGAGCCGCTGGCCGAACAGCCCAGGCCGATGCGCTCACCGTTCCAGTCCGCGAATTCCACCAGGAACAGCATATTCACATACCAGAACTGGGCAAAGTCCATCTGCCAGATGTTCGTCCCCAGATTGTGGATATTGGTGCGGGCAATGGAACGGGTGATGTTGACCATCTGCGCCTGATTGGTCTCCGATTTCCAGTTGGAGCCGCAGTGGTACCGGCCGATGTAGGAGTGATCCAGCTCGCCCAAGCCATCGCCCCGATCCATATTCACAGGGTCCACATGGAACCCCTCAACAGGGCCGTCCGCGATTTGCAGCTTCAACTTCTTCCCCGTCTTGGTCCACTTGAACCAATACTTGGGCTCTTTCACCATCACACCACCGGTCCGGGTAACCTTGGTCATGTCCCTCCACGGGTACAGGTTGTCAAATGGGGAGGAGCCGGAGCCATTATTCACTGCCGGATTGGGGTCGCCGAACCCGGCCGCCCCGTCTGTGCGCTTGCCCTTGGTGGAGCCGCTGCTGGTCCAATCCCACTCCACGCCGTAGATGGTGACGAACTGAGCCTTGACCTGTATCTGCTTGTCCGCGCCGGCCAGATAGTTGTCCCCCTCTGCCACCTTGACGGTAATTGTGGTGGTGCCTGTGGTGTCCTTTACACTGTTCACCGTCACCTCCCCCGTGATCTGATTGACGCTGCTCACGGTAGCCACACTCTGACTGTTGGAGATGGCGGAGATCACGCCGTCCCCCTTCCGGGTCACCGTGAATTTGGCGCTTCGGGCACTGGTGTTCAGGGTCACAGCTGCGGGGCTTACCGTCACTACCTGGTCGCCCTTGGCGATGGACCAAGTCGCGGTCTTGCCGCCCACTTCGCCGTCCCACCACTGGTGGTTGGAGTCCGGTGTAAAGGTGGCGGTGTATCCCGTCCCGGCGTTGATTTGGGGCTCCACCGAAACGGTCATCTTATTGCTGTCATAATTGCTGTCCCAGGACGGGGTCTTGGGGTTGCCGTCGTACTTCGGCACCTCGCTCTGCTTGGGCACCGCCGCCAGGCTGGCCCGGCCAATGGTCCAGTTTACCGTCTTCTTCCCGGTGGTGCCGTCCGACCACATGCCTTTCAGCAGGGTAAAGGTGGCGGTATGGGTGCCCGCGTTGGTCTGGGGCGTCACCGACACCGAGGAATTCTCCTGGTCAAAGTTGTTCCACTCCGGCGTCTGCGGCGCGCCCGTATAGACGGGAGAGCCCTTCTGTACCGGGATGGGTACGATAACGCTGGTGATGGTCCAGATGACCTCCTTGGCCCCGGTGGAGCCGTCCCACCACTTGTAGTTGGGCGTGGGGGTGAAGGTGGCGGTATAGTCCTTGGCATCTGTGCCGAACCGCTCCCCGCCGATGATCAGCTTGCTGGTGTCGTAGTTGTCCCAGGTGGGCGTCTGGGGCTTTCCGTTGGCCGCCAGCACATTGCTCTGCTTCGGCGGCGAAGCGATGACCGCCCGGTCGATGACCCAGCTTACGGTCGCCTCATTCTGCCCTCCGGGGAATACATAGCCATAGTCCAGAACAAACTTGGCGGAATAGGTGCCTGCATTGACGCCATTGGTTTCTCCGGAAATGGTCATCTTTCCGGTGCCATATCCGGTCCACGCCGGCGTCTTGGTCTCTCCGTCATAGGTCAGAACTCCATTTTGAACCGGGACGGCCACCTCGATGGGGTTCACCGTCACCGTCAGGCTTGCGGTCTTGGTCACGCCCTCGTAGGCGTACTGGATCTGCACTGCCTGCTGCCCCAGTGCGGAGAACGCGTCCGGGGAGTGGGTGTATCCGGAGACTTCCTCCGAGGATTCGTCCGAATAAGTGGCTGTGACCACCATTCCGGCCGGATCAAAGGTCTCCAGATACTGGTATGTCATCTTTGTCGGGTTTGCCGTGATGGCGATGGACACCAGCACCTTCTTCACCGTCACGGGTACGCTGGCCGTCTTGGTGATCCGCCCCTCCGTGTAAGTAATGGTCACCTCCGTGACCCCATCCGTCAGAACCTGAGGCGAAACGGTGT
>UMEL01025192.1_pt1 | contig 16556 bp, 13 predicted proteins | sample 1964741 | NCBI WGS metagenome assembly UMEL01 (sample SAMEA4836019, study PRJEB28245) | human gut metagenome | biome: gut microbiome; material: fecal sample | place: Denmark | collected 2008
TATATGTATATATTGAAGGAAAGGACAAAGAGAACTGTATAGCTTTTCGTTCAGATATTGATGCTTTAAATATTTTAGAAGAAAATGAGATTGAATTTGTATCTCAAAACAAAGGACAGATGCATGCTTGTGGACATGATGGACATATGGCTACACTTTTAGGTTTTGCTAAGTATCTAACTACAATACAACCATTAGAAAAAAGTGTTTTACTGATATTTCAACCAGCTGAGGAAGCTCCCGGTAGAGCTAGAGAGATTTGTAAATCTGGACTTTTACAAAAATACTCTGTAAAAGAGATATATGGCCTACATCTATTTCCAGAACTACCAGAGGGAACAATAGGAACAAGAGCCGGAGCTTTTTTTGCTCAACCTACCGTTATCCATGGAAAAATTACAGGTAAAAGTGGGCATGGTGCTATGCCACACAAGGGAATTGATGCACTTCAAGCCTTTACAAAGGTTGTAGATGCTTACCAAACTATTATCTCTAGAAACTTTTCTCCCTTTGATACAACAGCCTTAACTATTGGAAAATTTCAAGGGGGAAGTGCCTTCAATATCCTTCCAGAAACAGTGGAGTTTTGGGGAACACTAAGAACTTTCTCTCAAAAAAATACTGATTTTGCTATCCAAAGAATAAAAGAGATTCATAGAGGAATGGAGATTGCTTATAATGTTAAAATTGAAGAGAATATAGAGGTTATGTATCCTCCAGTTACAAACGATACTAAACTGTATGAAAGATTTTTAAAGAGTATAGATGGTATACCTTTTGTTGAGTATGAGCCTTTAGCTATTGCTGAAGATTTCTCTTACTATCAACAGGAAGTACCCGGATTATTTATTCTACTAGGGGTTAGAAACGAAGAAAAGGGATTTACTCAAGCTCTACATAATTGCAAATTTAACTTTGATGAAAAAGCATTACTTACAGGTATAGAGATGTTTGCTAAAATTTATCATAATTTTAAATAAAAGTAAACTTTTATAAAGTTTTATGTTATAATTCTATTAGATATGCTCATATATTCTCTAATAGTTAGAGATAAATTTTTAAGGTGGTAAAAATATGTTAAATAAAGGTGTTATAAAAAGAATTAATGGAAATAAGATTGTTGTAAAACTTTATAAAGATACAGCTTGTTCTCACTGTAGTGGTTGTAGTGGAGATAACAAATATGGAAAGGATTTTGAGTTTACAACAGATCTGAAAGCTGAAATAGGAGATATAGTTACCTTTGAAATACCTGCTGGTAAGGTTATCAAGGCTGCCTCTATTGCCTATGTTTTCCCTGCTGTTGCTATGATACTAGGATATTTTTTTGGAGAGAAGCTATTGGGACTTTCTGAAAATAAAAGCATTATTACAAGCTTTTTAAGTCTTGCTCTTGCCTTTGGCGTTCTTTACCTATATGATAAAGTTAGAGCTAAAAGAAAACCTAACTCTGAAATAGAGATTATCTCTATTGAGAAAGAGGACACTTCAAATATGGTAGATAGTTGTGAAAATAAAAACGCTTGATAATCAAGCGTTTTTACTTTTCTCTTCTCTTTCTAGCTTAGAGAATATACACCCACAGTAATCCTGTCTATATAGATTGTATTCCTTAGAGATATTTACAGATTGTAGATATCTGCTCTTCTTTTTAAAATCTCCATTTAAAAATTTTACTCCATACTTCTCTCCTAAACTCTCCCCTAACTCATTTATCCACTGAGAATTTTTCATAGGGCTAATACTTAAAGCAGATGTGAAATAATCAAAACCTAACTCCTTAGCTTTAATAGCGGTCTCTTCTAAACGGAGTCCATAACACTTATAACATCTCTCTCCACCCTCTGGAGCCTTCTCTAAACCTTTTACCTTTTCAAAAAATTCCTCTCTTGGATTGTATCTTCCTTCTATCACCTCAATATTATACCCTTTTCTTTGGTGATAATCCCTTTGCTCCTCCAATCTTTTTCTATACTCATCTTCAAAAGTTATATTTGGATTATAGAAAAATACTGTCAACTCAAAATACTGTAGTAGATACTCTATTACAGCACAACTACATGGTGCACAACATGAGTGAAGTAAAAGTCTTGGTTTCTTTCCTTCAGCTACTATTTTTTTTATCTCCTTCTCCATTAATAAATCATAGTTTTGTTTCATCTTCTTCTCCTTCTAAAGCTTTTTCCTTTGGCATACAATACCACTTAAACTCACACTCTTCACAACTCTCTCCATACTCTCTAGAAGTAAAATCTCCACTTAACAGTCTCTCAGCTACAGTTTCAAATCTTTTCACACTTCTTTCAATACTTTGGCTATCCAATTCTACCTCTATCTTTGAATCTAACTCCTCTATATAGTATAGATATGCCTTTAACTCATCTAGTGAATACTTATCTCTCAATAGATATGTATATATCTCTAACTGTCTTTTGTAAATATCAACTCTACTTTCATCATACTTTCCTGTCTTAAAGTCTATTAACTCTATTCCCTCATCACTCTTTCTTACTAAGTCCAAAGTTCCCTCTATGATATAGTCCTTTTCCACACTATATGCTTTTAACTCTGCTGTCACTATATCTTCTAATCTATTCTGCTCAATATATCTCACTATATCTTGATATACCCTCTCTCTGATTTCACTACTAAACTCTGTCCTCAAACTCTTCTCCAAAGAGTTTCCTATACTCTCTACTAGCTCTCCAACTCTCTCTATATTAAAGAGCCCAGCTAAAAACTCCCTATGAACTCTCTCTACAACCTTATGAACATATATTCCATAAAAAGTTTTAGGATTACTTAACGTCTTAAATTTAAATTCCTTTACAAATCTATATTTTAATGGACAAAATTCATAAAGTAGTATATGCCCAGTATATGAGAGTAACTCTTTACTCTTTTTACTCTTTAGAGGCTCTATTTCTAATCTATCTAGTCTAAATTTTTCATCATCTACATAGGGGATAGCTTCATAAATAGGTCTAAAGGTTCTAGATGGAAGTTCATTTCTTCCAGAACGATTCTCTATACTTGTTAAAACCAATAGATTTTGAGCACGAGAAAATGCTGTATAGTAAATTCTCCAAAAATCAAAAAGATTTTTTCTCTCTCTTGGCTCAAAATCATCTCCTAATCTAAGTAACTCCTCTAGTATATCCTCCTCTGTTTTCTCTCTATCCATAGGAGTAGATTCTAATGAGCCAACTATTACAATAGGAAATTCCAGTCCTTTAGCCTGATGGAATGTTAAGAATGGAATTGCTCCTAATGGAAACTCCTCCTTACTTTCATACTCATCAACCCTTTTTAAGTAAAGATTTTTCATATATACCATAAAGAAATATCTCACAACTTTCTCTATCTCATCTCTTGCTATATCCTCTACTTTAGAGAGAGCCTCAAACTTCTCTAAAATCTCACTGAATACTCCAAGATTATATGTCTCTCTTCCCTCTTTTACACTTTCACTCTCTAATTTTATAAAGTTCTTAAAAGTTTTAAACTGTAAAAGTGAGAAAAATATCTTTCTTAAACTTGGTATTATCCCTATATCCTCACTAGCATTTTCTTTTCTTCTCTCTACTAGCCAGCTATATAGCTCCTCGTCATTTTGTACCTCTCTTTTTAGTAAAGCTAAGCAATCCTTATAGTAATAGAATACTGATTGCCCTCTGTTTTGTACCTCCTCTAGCACCAAATACTTACAGTGAGGAAAATAAACAAGAAGTGCCCCTATGACAAGCTTTATCTCTTTCCTTTCAAAAAAATCCTTAGAGCGAGGTGAATATATAGGTATTCCACTCTCTTCAAGATATTTTTTTAATTCCTTTACATTGGGACTTTGTACACTTCTAAATAGAAAAGCTATCTGACTATAATCTGCTATCTTCTTAGTTGTGTGTAACTTCCTTATAAATCTACATATATTCTCTTTCCACTGTCTTTCAGAATCTCCACCTATCCTTATTACTCCACTAGAATTTGGAAACTCTTTATCCTCTGGAGGTACTATCTCCTTTTCATACCTAAATTCCCGCCAATTTATTAGATTTATCCATTTATTACAAAATCTAATGATATCTCTATGAGAACGGTAATTTATATCTAAATTAATTTTCTTACATCTTCCTTTTTCAAATCTCTCTGGAAATCTTAAGATATTTCTTACAGTAGCTCCTCTAAATCTATATATTCCTTGGTCATCATCACCAACTACACAGATATTCTCTCTCTTTTCTCCCAATAAAAATATGATTTTCTCTTGAATACTATTTGTATCTTGATACTCATCTATCATTATATACTCTATCTTCTCTTGTAGTTTTTTTGTTACCTCTTCTATATGTAAAATCCTATAAAGCTCTCTCTGTATAGTAGTAAAATCCATCATATTTTCCTCTACCAACATCTCGTGATATACCCTATGAGCCTCTTTTAGAAATAGTATTTTCCTATTCTCTGTTCTAATATTATCTAATCTTTTTCCCTCTTCATTTATCTTATTTAACCACTCCAATATCTTTTTACTTCTTTCCCAACTATTTATCCCCGGTATATCCCTAAAAAACTCTCTATATCCCTCTATCTCACTAAATCTTTTTATTCTACTATATATAAAGAAATGTTGGTCAATATCATCTAACACCCTATATCCATCTCTAAAGAAAGAGTACTCTATATTCTCATCTATAAGTCTTAAAAAGATAGAATGAAGAGTTCCTATATACATCTCATTTATATTTATCTTCTCATTTTTCTCTTTTATTCTCTCAGATATCCTTACAAGTAACTCTCTAGCTGATTTTTCAGTAAAAGTTGAAAGAAATATATTCTCTGGCTTAACTTTTTTCTCTACTAAAAGATGTATAGCTCTCTCTACCAACGTTCTAGTCTTTCCAGAGCCCGGTCCAGATATTAATAGTACTGGTCCCTCTGTAGTTACTACTGCTTCATACTGTTTCTCATTTAACTCCATTCTCTCTTCCTCCTACCACTCTATTCAAATTTAATTATACCATATATCTATACATTTACTAATCTAAATTTCTATTAGTTCTATATATAGAAAAATTTTTCTATTTTTTAATATTCTTAATCAAATTCCTCTTGAATTTTTCTTTAAAAAGGGGTATCATCATCTTATGTGATTAATTTATTTGGGGTGAAAAATTGAAAGTTTTACATGGACTTTTATTGAATTGGATGTGTATGCTATGTTTTTTGGGGGGATTTATTAATACTGTAAGTATTGCAAAATATTCCTATACAGTTTCTCATTTTACTGGTCATGTTTCTAAAATAGCTATCAATATCGGGGAAGCTCATTTTTTAGAAGTTTTTAAAATTTTATCTATCATAATTGCCTTTGTTATAGGTTCTACTATTTCAGGTTTCTTAGTTGATGGAAGAGAGTTTAATTTAAGAAGAAGATATGGTTTTTCTATGCTTATACTTGGTCTTGGACTTCTACTACTCTACCTTACAGTTAAAGATACTTGGTTGTTTTTCTACTATCTTCCATTTATGTTGGGAGTACAAAATGGCCTCTTTATTTCATACAAAGGAGTTGTTGTTAGAACTAGCCATGTCAGTGGAATTATTACAGATGCTGGAGTATATTTAGGTCATTATTTGAAAGGAAAAAAAGAGGATAAATGGAAGATTTATTTCTGTCTTACAAGTATTTCAATGTTTTTACTTGGAAGTTTTTTTGGAATAGAATCTTACTTTTTATTAAAAGATAGAGCTTTTGTTATAGCAGGTTTTGGTTACATCACTGTTGCTTGTATTTATTTCTCTTTAAGACATAGATATAGACATATTTTGCATCTTACTGATGCACACTACCATTTTCAATAATTACAGATAAAAAGCTAAGGAGAAAATCCTTAGCTTTTTGTATTCTATAATCAATATATTAAAATAAATCTCTCCAATGTTTAACTTTATTTTTCCAAACGTAGCTATACTCATCAATCAAATCTGCTACCTCTTTTGGTTTTACCCCAGTTAATAGTTCTACATCATGGGTTACTATTCCCATTTGTCCCTCTGCTATTCCTGCTTCATTAGTTATCATATCATTGCTACAAAACGGAACTGGTGACTTGCTAAAATCCCCATCTGTTGTTTCTGGAATATGTAAATTTTCCAAATATTCCTTAAACTCTTTTGAATTCATAGGAACATATTTAAACTTTTCTCTTCCAATCTTTTTAATCCTAGCTTTTAACTAAGAATAAGAGAGATTTTTTCATTTAACTACTATTTCTTTTTATTTTTTAATTTTTCAAGTAAAGCTTCATCTACCTCTACACTATTTTCTCTAGAAATATCTGGAATTGTTCTTTCCATAGGAATTACTCCTATTCCCATAACAATTTCATAAGGTAATGATACTCTAAATGTTTTTAACTTTTTTAACATATCCTCTACTTTTTCTTCTGGAAGACTCAATAAAAATATACAATCTGTTCCTGGCCAAATTTGAGTATTCTTATGTTTTAACTTTTCACTCCAAACACTTTCTACCTTTCTTTGTACAGTGTAGAAATGAAAGTGTATATCATCAAAAAATTCTTCTAACATTGATTTATGTGACTCGTTAATATAGATCATCATTAATTTAAAATTTTCAAATTTTTTCATATGTTATCCCCCACTATTCTGCCTTTTTATTAAAAAGTTTCTTTAAAAAATTTGCAACCTTTTCAATGAAATCCTCTACTAGTGTAAATAATATTGGTATAACAACTAGTGTAAGTAAAGTTGAGAATGTAAGTCCACACATTACAGTAATAGCCATTCCTCTGTATACCTCTGATCCTTCTCCTATTCCTAAAGAAAGTGGTAACATTCCTAAAACTGTTGTCATTGTTGTCATAAGTATTGGTCTAAGTCTTGTTCTACATGATTCTAAAACAGCTTCTGTTCTATTGCTTCCTCTCTCTATTGTAAGCTGTATAAAGTCGATTAAAACAATAGCATTGTTAACAACGACTCCTGCTAGAAGTATCATTCCTATCATAACCATTACATTAACAGCTTGTCCAAATACTATTAATCCCCAAATAATACCGATTAATGCTAGTGGTATTGAACCAATTATTATAAATGGTAATAGGAAGTTTTCAAATTGAGCCGCTAGTAACGCATAGATTAGGAAGATTGAAATTCCTAAAGCCATTCCTAATTGACTTACTGAGTCATTTAAGTTTTCTGAATCTCCACCCCATCTGTATGAAACTGAAGCTGGAGGATTTGATTCATTGAATGCTTTTACCATTTGATCTTGAATTGCTCTTGTTCCTACTCCACCATCATTTGCTGATACTGTAACACTATATATTTTATCAGTTTTATTTATTTCAGAAGAACCTTCAGCATAAACTATATCAACTATATCTGAGACTTTAATAAATTTATTATCTCCAACTTTGATATTTATATTTTTAATATCATTTATATCTCTTCTTTTCTCTTTCGGAAGTCTTACCATAACATCTATCTCTTCAGATCCTGTTTTTACTGTTACTGTATTACTTCTATCTCCACCTAATATAGAATAACTTAAAATTTGTCCTACACTTATTGGATCTAGTCCATAACTTCTAATTTTATCTCTGTTTAATACAATTCTAGCCTCTACGTTACCTGGGTCTAAAGTTGATTTTATATCAACAGCTCCTGGATATTGTTTTAATTTATCTATTATATTTTTTCCAACAACCTTTAATTCATCAAGATTAGTACCAACAATACTAAACTCTACATCTCTAGATGGTGTTCTCATTGAAAACTCTTCTGAAACACTTACCCTTGTATCTGGTATCTTTTCAGCAAGAGGTCTAACTTTATTTATGATATCAAAAACTGATATATCTCTTGTATCTTTTTTTCCAATATCTACGTTTACTGAAAGTTGATCATTTTGTGCAACTGTAAAATAGAATTTTGTATTTGGCTCATTCTTTACTATATCCTCTATTTGATTAGCTATAGCTATTGATTTATCTAAGTCTAGTCCTTTTCCTAACTCAACAGCAATTGAGTATCTACCTTTATCTTGTTTTGGGAAGAATTCCATTTTTAAGAATCTAGGTCCTACCATTAAAGATACTACAAATAGAATAATAGATATTGCAACTGTTTTTAATCTATTTTTAAGAGCCCATTTAATAAGCTTCATATAGTTATTTTTTACAGCTCCAAATATCTTTCCTTCAGCTGTTATATTTATCTTATTACTTAAAAATCTACTTGCTAGCATAGGAATTAATGTTAATGATACCAATAATGCAGCAATATTTGAATATATTATTGAATAAGATAGATCTCTAAATATCTCTCTAGCAATCCCTGGTATAAATAGTATTGGAATAAATACTACCATTGTTGTAAGAGATGAGGCTATAACTGATAGAGTAACCTCTGTTGCTCCATTCTCTGAAGCCTCCATCACTGGAGAATGTAATTCAGTCATATGACGATATATATTATCCACAACAACAACCGAGTTATCTGTAAGCATTCCTACCCCTATTGATAATCCCATTAGTGAGATTAAGTTAAGAGAAGTTCCATTTAGTGCTAAAAAGGCAAACGTAAAGATTATTGCAACCGGTAAAGCTGCCGAAACTAGGAATGTTGCTCTTATATTTTTTAAGAAAAGAAGTAGTACTATTGTTGCTAGTACAAGTCCTTGTACAGCTCCACTACTCACGCTAGAAATTGAGCTTTCAATGTCTTCAGAAGAATCCATTAATACCTTATATTCTGTCCCTGGAGGCATTACTGACTTTAAGCTTTCTATCGCTTTCATAGCTGCTTTATTTAATTCGATAGTACTTCCATCAGCTGATTTTTCTATAGCTACTGGTATAGCTTCTTTTCCTGATAGGAATCCTTTATCTGAGAAATCTTCAGTTGTTAAAACTATATCTGCTACATCTGATAACTTTAAAGTATTTCCATTACTTTGAATTACCATATTTTTATACTCATCAATATAGTTTAATTCTCCCATAAATCTAGCAATTATATTTTTATTTCCAGTTTGCACTGTACCTAATGGTAAATTTTTACTAGATATAGAGATTAGATTATATAACTCTACTGGCGTTAAATTATATGCTGCTAATTTATCGCTGTCAAATTGAATTTGCAATTGCTTGTCTGGGTTACCAAATACTAATACTTGTCCTATTCCTGTTAAACTTTCTAATTTAGGAGTTAGATACTCTTCAATAAATGTACTTAACTCACTTCTATTTTCTGCTGAGAACATAAGAATCATCGTTAAGTTTCCAGCTCCAGCTTCTACTTTTTTAGCTACTGGTGTTCCAGCATCATCTGGTAGATCATTTGTTATTTTAGATAGTTCTCTTTGAATCTCTGTTGTCTTTTCATCTGCATCTATACCAAAGTTAAATTCAACTACAATTGTTGATTTTTCAAAAGTTGAAGTTGATGAAATTTTATCTATTCCCTCTACGTTTGGTAATATCTCTTCTATTTTTTTAGTAATTTGTGTTTCTACATCTTCTGCTACCGCTCCACTCCAAGTTGTACTTATTGTTACAACTGGAATTTCCATATTAGGTAAAAGTTCTGATTTCATTGAAAACATTGCCATAAGCCCTATAAACATTATAGAAATCATAACCATTGTAGTAGCTACTGGTCTACGTATTGACAAACCTGCTAGTGTCATCTATTTTCACCTCATTATTTATTTTACTTATTTGTTGTACTTTCTTCTACTTTGTCTCCCTCTTCAAGACCAAATATACCTTTTACAACTATTTTATCTCCCTCTTTTATATCTTTAGAAGATATTTGTGTATATGGTAAATTTGTAGCTCCTGTACTTACTTCTATTCTTTTAGCTACTCCGTTCTCTACTTTATACACATATGAAAGTAAATTTCTTACAAATATAGCTTCATCACTAACTGATAACGATTCTGTTTTTCCTGCTGGAACAGTTATAAATGAATACATTCCATCTTTCACAACTTTATCATTATTGTTAATAGCTACTTTTATCTTAAATTTTTTAGTATCATTTTCAGCTATTGGGTTTATCTCTATAATTTTTCCAACTAAAGTTTTATTAATATCTGGAACTTCTACTTGAACCTCTTCACCTAATTTTATTTGATTTAACCATTCTGCTGGGAATCCTATATAAGCTTCCATTGAGCTATCATCTATCACGGTAAATAATGTATCTGTTGCTGAAACTTTATTTCCTACTTTTCCGAAAAGATTTCCTACAACTCCAGAAATCTCTGCTTTTCTAGATAACTTATCATAATCAGATTTTGCCGATTCATAACTAGCTTTTGCTGATTCATAAGCTCCTCTAGCACTAATATAATTATTTTCATAATTTACATATTCAAGATATGAAACCAATTCTTCATTATATAATTTTTTAAATTTTTCATAGTTGTTTTTAGCTATCTCCATTGCCGCTTTACTTGAAGCATAATTAGCCTTTGCTGTAAAATAAGCTGACTCTGTTGTACTATCTGAAAGTACCATCACTAATTCACCTTTTTTTACTTTATCTCCGTTTTTCTTTAATATTTTCTCGATTGTTCCACCTTTTTCAGTTTGATGGTTAACTTTCTCCTTTGGCTCAAGAACAGCATCAGTTCTAAAAACCTGATTCATTGTTCTTACTGCTACTCCCTCAGTTACAACATATTTAACAGGTTTTTCTATTACTTGTTCTTCTTTCTCTTTCCCACAACCTACTAGTATTAGCATCAATACAAATACTAAATATTTAGCTTTTTTCATCTTTTTCCTCCTGATAATATATTTTATTTTTAAATTAACATTGATCTATATTTTTCAAAAGCATATAGATAATCAATAACTACTTGGTTATAACCTACTTTAGCTTCTCTAACCTGTGTCTCAGAGGCTAAAAAATCAATAGTTGAAATTAAGCCAGCAGCATATTTTTCCTTATCTATCTTATAGTTTTCTATAGCTGCCTCTAAAGCTCTTCCTTTAGAATCTCTCTCTTTTTCTAATTTAATCAATTCTAAGTAAGCATCTGTTACATTAATATCAATAGTATCTTTAGAAATTTTTTCTCTTAACTCCTCTTGCTCTTTTGAAATAGCTGCTACTCTATAGCTATCATAGTTCTTCCCAAATTCAAATACATTCCAAGTTACTTGAACTCCTCCTCTCCATTCAGCATCATCCATAGTAGCATTGTATTTTCTTCTATCTGACTCTACTCCGTAACTAGCAAAAGCACTTACTTGTGGTAACATATCTGCTCTTGCTACTTTTCTTTGAGCATCTGCCATATCTACATACTTACTAGCAACCATTGCATCTATACTCTCTGTAAGAGCTTGATTCAAGTCTGCTTTAAAATCTATGTTTCTACTTAAATACATAGGTACATCAAACTCTACAACTGTTAAATCCTCTGTTCTTGGTAAACCAAGTTTTAATTTTAGATTTTCTTTCTGAACTGCTATCTGATTTTGTGTCCCTATAATTTGTGATTCTACTTCTAATATAGAGTATTCTGTCTTTAACATATCTGCTTTTGTTATCAATCTTAAATCTAATTGAGCCTTTTGTTTATTATAAGTTGCTTTTAATTCCTCTCTTGAAGATATTAAAGCCTCTAAATCCTTTTCATTTCTAACTATATCTGAATAAACTTGAATTGTTTCTAATCTAATATCTCTTTGAGATCCTAAATACAAAAGATCTGCAATATTTTTATAAGCATTAGCATATTGAATTCCACCTAGAATTGCTCCCCCTTGAAAAATAGGCTGAGATATAGTTATTTTTTGTAAATATCCACCTTTTGCATCAGTTTCTCTCTTTTTTCCACTGTCTAATCTTTGACTTGGTCTCTCTTCTACTGTTATCTTTCTGTCATACTCACTTCTAGTGTATGAACCAGTGTATATTACACTTGGAAGAGCATTCTTAAATGCTATCCCTACATTTAATTTTGCTGTTTCTACATCTTTTTGAGATATTTTGATCTCTTTACTATTATCTAAAGCCATTTGAATAGCTTGATCAAGAGTCAGCTCTCTTGCAAAAACAGAACTACTTAATACCAAAAGTAATCCCCAAATCTTTTTCATAATTTACCTCCTAATATGTTAAAATTTTTAAAATACTTTCTATCAATATTTCTATATTAATCTGAAAATTCTTCTCTTTATACTTCTCTCTCAATTCATTTGTAGTTGTTATGAAAGCTCTTGTTTTTTCTGAAATAAATAAATTAAAATTTTTATAGCTATTTATCATATCGTTTAACATTTTTGAGTATATTCTTAACTCTTTATCTTTTATATCTACTCTATATTTTTTTATTACTTGACTTATTACCTCTATATTTTTTTCTTCTATTTCTCTTAAAAGGCTCAATGTTTCCTTATCTAATGAATCTAAATTTCTAAAAAGACTTACTATCACTAAGTTTCTTTTTATCATATCATCATCTTCTAATATAATTCTGGCACTTACTAATTTTTTTATACAATCTTCTAATTTCATATTTTCTTCAAAAAAATATTTTATTTTTTCCTCAATTTTAGTTAATTGCTCTAACAATATATAATCTATCACACAATGCTTACTTTTAAAATATGTATAAAAACTTCCTTTAGCAATTCCTAAATTTTTTGTAATATCCTCTACTGAAATATTACTATACCCTTTTTCAAGAATAAGATTTTTCACAGAAAAAACAATTAACTCCCTTTTTTCCATTTTAATCAACTCCATATTCTAATACCTTAACTAAATTATTATAAACTATAAAGTGACTTGAGAGTCAATACTTTTTACAAAAAATCTATTGTAAATTTTACAACACTTCTTTCTTTATCATAAGTAAAACTATATCCTAACTTTAAAATCTCTAACAAATTTTTTACTATAGAGAGCCCTAATCCAGTTCCTCCATATTTTCTACTTCTAGAACTATCTATTTTATAAAAAGGATTAAATATCTTCTCTATCGTCTCATCTGAAATATTCTCTGCACTATTTTCAATTATTAGAGTGTTTCCTTTTAATAATATCCCAATTTCTCTCTCTTCATTTACATATGTTAAAGCATTGGTAATTAAATTATTTAAAATAATATTAAATATTTTTATATCTGTTACTATCTCTAAATCATCTAATTCTACTTTTAAGTTTATCTTTTTTTGCTCAATATCCAATGAGTACTTATTTAAACCAAGTTCTATTATCTCTTTTAAATTAACTTTTTCAAAACTTGGCTCTAGATCTCTAAATTCATACTTCAAACAGCTATTTATATCTTTTACCAACTTATTTATAGACATGGCTTCGTTATATATAATATCATATGTGTTTTTCTTTTCATTTTCATCTATCATTCCATCTTGTAGAGCTTCTATATATCCATTTATTATTGCAACTGGTGTTTTTAATTCATGTCCAATCGCTCTCATAAACATTTTCTCTGTTTCTAAAATTCTCTCTTTTTCTTTTAACTCCACTTTTAATTTATCATTTAATAAATTTAATTCTTCTATATTTTGCTTTAATTTTCTAGCCATTTTATTTATATTATTTCCCAAACTTTCCAATTCATTTTTGGATTTTATCTCTACGACTTCTGTAAAATCTGAATTAGATATCTGAGTTGAAGCTTTTTCTAATATTTCAATAGGGTCTGAAACTTTCTTTGAAATAATATATGATACTACTAACAACATCGGAATGATTAAAAGAGAATATCTTTTATAGAGACCAACAATTATTGCTGTGGCTACTTTAGAGGAAATAATCTCACCTATGGCTACTATTATCTCATGATCTGAAATTTTCTTTATTAAAAAGAAATGATTTGTTAAGGCTGATAATTTCACTGTTTTTATATCATAATCGTTTAATTTCAGCTTTTTTATGTCAACCTTCATCTCTGTTCTATTAAAAAACTTAAAAAAATCTGTATTTCCACTCTTTTCATTTAAATCAACATATCTCAAATATATATCTAATTTATTTTCACCATACTTTATATCCTCTTTTTTTACTTTCTTTAAATGGTCAATATCTACATTTTCAGCTATCTTTATTAAGCTATTTTTTTTATCTTCAAATATATACTTATCCACATAAAAAAAGTTAAAAGCATAAATTAATGCTAATGGTAAATATGCTGCTAAACAAAAATAGAGAAATATTTTATAAAAAATCTTTTTTCTCTTCATATATTATCCCCACTATAAATCTAATTTATACCCTATTCCCCTTATTGTTTTTATAGCTCCTTTTCCTATTTTCTTTCTAAGGTTTTTTATATGAGTATCTATAGTTCTATCATCTCCTAAAAAATCATAGCCCCATACCTCATTCAAAAGCTTTTCTCTACTTAAAGCTATTTTATTATTTTTTACAAGATATACTAATAAATCATACTCTTTAGGAGCTAACTCTATCTCTCCTTTTGAATCAGTTACACTATGAGAGGTATCATTTATTACTAAATCTCCTATCTCTATTATAGATTCTACACTATTGTTACTTTTTCTCAAAAGTGACTTAACTCTTGCCAGCAAAACTTTGTTATTAAATGGTTTAGTAATATAATCATCTGCTCCCATTTCAAAACCAAATACTTCATCTTCACTATCATCTCTAGCTGTTAACATTATCACTGGAGTTTCTGTATATTTTTTTATCTCTCTTAAGATACTCCAACCATCTTTTTTAGGTAACATTACATCTAATATGACTAAATCAAAAGGTTTTTCATAAAAAAGCCTTAATCCCTTCTCTCCATCCTCTGCTTCACTTATTTCATAACCTTCTCTTACTAAATACATTCTCAATATATTTCTTATCTGCTCTTCATCATCAACAATTAATATTTTTTTCATTTTAGCCTCCCCCATTCATCCATTTACTGAGTAAGTATATATGATGAATGTGAATAAATTATGAATCTTTATTGATACCTTTATTATATTTTATTCCAACTACGTTGTCTAGTATTTCTTAATATTTTATAAATAAATATTTCTTTTTTTATAGTAATAAAAAAAGAACCCCAACAAAATCTATTGAGGTTCCTAAAAATCTATATTTTTTATAATATTCTAGATTAGAAAGTTGTTACAAATCCAGCCCAAACTGTTGGTTGCCATCTCCAATCTTTTGCTGAATGTTCATTATTTACAGCCCAATCTCTATACTCTGCCCCAGCTGCTGCATATACAGTCATATTTTCTGTTACAGCATAGTTAGCTTGTAAATATGGTAAAGCATATAGCGAGTATTTTGCATCATCTGTTCCTAATTTTCCTTCATCAGCAGTTCCAAATTTTTTCTCTTGAGACCAAGTATATGGATCATATCCCCCTTCAAATCCAAGATCTAATGAGAAGTTTCCATTTGTATAAAGGTTAGTTGTATTGTAGATATAGAATTCCATATCAACTGTGAAGTTTTTATCCTTCATATCTTGTCCATTATTAAATGCTTGATCTTGTCCATAGAAATTTTCTGTAAAGTATAAGTTAAATTCTGTTGAGAATCCCCATGGTAATGTATGATATGTATATAAGTCCATTCCTACTTGATTTGAGTAATCTGAACTATTATCATCTGCCCATGTATACCCTACTTTTGGTGCTAGTACAAAGTAGTCTGTTTTTAATACATCATTATTAAACATATAATCAGCAAAATCAAATCTTGCTTGGTATTCTACAGTTTGATAATCATCATCTGCGTTATTTTGATAGTGAACTCTTGATGTTAAATCTACCTTAGAATCTCCTAATAATCCATGATCATAGAAATATCTTAATCTTGTTTCTGTTCTATTTTTATATGTACTATCTCCTTGATCTCTATGTTCATCTAAAGAATTATAAGCTCTTACTCTGTATTCTAAAGATTGGTTTTCAGTCATATTAATATTTCCTAATAATTGTGTTCTTGAATAATTATTATTTTTATTCCATCCATCTTTATTTGTAGAAGAGTAGTTAGTTCCATTTCCTTCTGTATCTCCATAGTATCTGTATTGTAGATCTACGTAACCATTTGGTCTAAATCCTTCTTCTTTGTCTCTGTAGACAATAACTTCCTTTTCTACGATTTGTACTGGAGCTTCCTCAACTACAACTGGAGCTGGTACAACTTCTTTTGCTTGTGCCATAGCAGCAACTGCTAAAAATGCACCTACTAATAACATTGATTTTTTCATAAAAATACCCCCTAGTATCCTTTTATAATAAACTGTTCCCAGTTATTTACATTCAAAGATGATAAGATAGAGTGTATTTTGGGAGAATATCTATATTATCATCTTTTCAGCTTTGGTTAAGATAATTATAAGGATTAGCACACTTATAAGTTACTTATATCTTAAGTATATACTCAAGTGTTGTTATTTTTATGTTGTTTAATTGTAGTTTTTTTATGTTTATAACTTTTTTATTTCATATTTCCATCACTTAATATTTTTATTAATTTATCTCCACAAAATAAAAAGAAACTTCATC
>UMEL01019493.1_pt1 | contig 16457 bp, 17 predicted proteins | sample 1964741 | NCBI WGS metagenome assembly UMEL01 (sample SAMEA4836019, study PRJEB28245) | human gut metagenome | biome: gut microbiome; material: fecal sample | place: Denmark | collected 2008
TTTTTTTAAACTGAATAGTGCGAGGATGGCGGAATTGGCAGACGCGCTAGACTTAGGATCTAGTGTCCCAGACGTGAGAGTTCAAGTCTCTCTCTTCGCACCATGTAGCTAGTAAGAGATTCTAAAGAATCTCTTTTTTTTATTTTATTCTAACTTGTACAAATGAGGAAAAGATGAGAAATATAAAGATAGTGTATAGATATGATGGAAGTATGTTTTATGGATTTCAAAGACAGCCAGAGAAAAGAACAGTTCAAGGAGAGATTGAAAAGCTTTTAGATGTAGTATTAAAAGATAAGATAGATATGATATCTTCAGGAAGAACAGATAGAGGGGTTCATGCTTTAATTCAAGTTTCAAACTTTCATACTAATTCAACGATTCCATTAGATAAATTAAAGTATGTTCTTACAAGAGGGTTACCATTGGATATAGAGCTTTTAGAGATAGAAGAGGTAGAGGAGAGTTTTAACTCTAGATTTGATGCTAAAAGCAGAGGTTATAGCTATATTATTTCATGGGAGAGAGATCCTTTCAAAAGTAGATATGAAACATATGTCAATAAGGAGATAGATGAGGAGAGATTTCAAAAAATTTTATCTGTATTAGTAGGGATACATGATTTTAATAATTTTAGAATGAGTGATTGTGGAAGTAAGACTTCTGTAAGAGAGATATATAGTATAGAGGTAAAAAAAATATCTGAGTTTAGAATACAGATAGAGATTATGGGAAGCTCCTTCTTAAAATCTCAGATAAGGATAATAATAGGAACAGCTTTAAATATATATTTTGGTAATTTACCAGAGGATTATATGGAGAGTATGCTAAAAAATCCTAATAAAAAGCATTTAAAGAAGGTTGCAGAGCCAAATGGCTTATATCTATCTCAAGTAAACTACTAGGAGGAAAAATGGAGTTTAAAGAGTTAAAAGAAGTGGATTTAGACACATTGAATAAGATAGTTGAAATAGAAGAGGAAGCTTTTGAAGGAAATGGAAATGTAGACCTATGGATATTAAAAGCTTTAATAAGATATGGTAAAGTTTTTATATTAGAGGAAGCTGGAGAGATAATATCTATAGTTGAGTATATGCAGGAGTTTCAAAAGGATAGTTTGTTTCTATACGGGATATCAACAAGAAAAAAGTATAGAAATCGTGGATATGCAAAAAAGATTATGTTAGATAGTGAGGAGTATCTAAGAAAACTTAATTACAAAGAGATAGCTTTAACAGTGGATCCAAATAATGAGTACGCTTTAAAACTGTATAAGGATTTGGGATATAGTATAGTAGAATATCAGGAAAATGAGTACGGAAAAGGGGTTCATAGATACTTGATGAAAAAAGTCATAATTTAAGTGAAAATACTTGACAATGAATATAAAATAGTGTACCATATAAATATAGAATAGTTACAAAATTGAGTTGAAATCGGATAGGAGGTGTAGGGATGGAGTTTCAAATTGAAAATATAGGAGAGTACCTAAAATCTCATGATATAAAGCCATCTTATCAGAGAATGAAGATATTTCAATATCTAGTTGAAAAGAAAAATCATCCTACAGTAGATATGATATACAAAGCATTGTGTACAGAGATACCTACTCTATCGAAAACAACTGTTTACAACACTTTAAATCTATTTATTGAGAAAAAGATAGTAAATGTTATTGTGATTGAGGAAAATGAGACTAGATATGATAGTATCATGGATGTTCATGGACACTTCAAATGTGAAGAGTGTGGAAGAATATTTGATATTGAAGTTGATAACAGAGCTTTTAATGAAAGAGATTTAAAAGATTTTCAAATTAATGAGCAACATTATTATTTTAAAGGAATTTGTAAAGAGTGTGCGAATAATAAATAAGAGAGATTTTATTTAGGAGGGATGTACATGAAAAAAAATACATTTATAAAATTAGGATGTGGTGCTTTAGTTCAATTAGTAACTAACAAAGAGAGTTGTTGTGAAACTTTACCAAGTGGATTTGAATTAGTGACACCTAAGACTCAAGATGCAACTACAGAAAAGCACGTTCCATATATTGAAGAAAAAGAGAATGGTTATTTGGTGAAAGTAGGAAAAGAAACAAAGCATCCAATGCAAGAAGCTCATTTTATCGAGTTTATAGAATTAGAAATAGATGAAGATTTATTGTATAGAAAATACTTAAAACCAGGACAAGAGCCAGAAGTTTTCTTTGAAGTACCAAAAGGAAAAGATATTGTGGCAAGGGAGTATTGTAATATTCATGGATTATGGTCAAGCAAATAGAAATTAAGAATAAATATAATTTAGACATAGGAGGAAATAATTATGAAAAAGTACGTATGTGTAGTATGTGGATATGAATATGATCCAGAAGTTGGAGATGTAGATAACGGAGTACAACCAGGAACTGCTTGGGAAGATGTACCAGAAGATTGGTTATGCCCACTTTGCGGTGTTGGAAAAGACGAATTCGAACCAGTAGAGTAATGAAAAATGTTTTTTAAAAGGACACGTTTTTGAACGTGTTCTTTTTTTAAATTTTTTTTAAAAAAAACTTGACAATTTTTGTAGAGTAGTGTATTATATTAGAGTAATGATGTTAAACATATGCCTAGATAGCTCAGTTGGCTAGAGCATACGGTTCATACCCGTACGGTCGATGGTTCGAATCCATTTCTAGGCACCATATTCCAAATAATTTTTTTAAACCCCACTTTTTAGATTCATATGTTGTAGTCTAACCCTAAATATTTTTAAGGAAAAAGATGAACAGTTGGTTCATCTTTTTTCTTTTTTTGTATTTTCTACAGAGATTTGATATAATATTCTAAAAGAGAAAAAAAGGAGCTAATTATGTGGATAGGAATAATTATCATATTATTGTTAATATACTATAGAGATAAAGGAGTACCTATATTTTTATATCATCAAGTAAATGAGAAAGCCAGTGTAACTCCAGAGCTATTTGAAAAACATCTTCAGATTTTAAAAGAGAAAGAGATAGAAACTGTTACTTTGAAAGAGTATGGAGATGGGGAAATAGGAAAAAATACAGCATTGATAACTTTAGATGATGGTTATTATGATAACTATTCAAAGGTATTTCCACTTCTAAAGAGATATAATATGAAAGCTACAGTATTTTTAAACACTCTATATATTAAAGAGAAGAGAGTTGGGAGTACAGAGATTTTACTCAATGGAAAAGCTAACTATGAAGCTATGAAAAAATATGTGGAGAGCGGAGATGGAACTACTGACCAATATCTTACTTGGGAAGAGATAAGGGAGATGTATCAAAGTGGATTGGTGGATTTTCAAGCTCACTCACATAAGCATACAGCTGTCTTTGTAAGTGATAAGATAGAGGGATTTTTTAATGGAGATGAGGAGGATATTACTGATATCTATCTCTATGGAAAAATAGAGAGAGGATACCCTAAATTTAGAAAGAGAGGAGAGTACTCTTCTCAGGGGATAATTATTGATAAGGAGTTCTTTAAAAAATTTAGAGAGTATTATGACAGAGAGTTAGAGGGAAAAAGTAAAGAGGAAAAATTAAAGCTAGCTCAAATGTATATAGACAATAATAAAAATAAGTATTTTCATTATGAGAGTGAAGAGGAGTTCCTAAAAAGAGTGAGAGAGGAATACCTGCTAAATCAGAAAATGATTGAAGAAAATTTAGGAGTTAAGGTAGAGTATTTTTGTTGGCCTTGGGGGCATAGAAATAAAAAGGTTGTAGAGATGTTAAAAAAAGAGGGAGTAAAGGGATTTGTTACTACTAAGAAGGGAACAAATGGAAGAGTTCCTAACTTTGAAATGATAAGAAGAATTGAACTTAGAAAATTTACTCCAGAAAAATTTAAGCTAAATCTTTTTATAGCAAGAAATTATATCTTAGGAAAAATATATGGTTGGGTGTCATAGGAGAGAGATATGAGATTATCAGTTGCAATGATAACAATGAATGAAGAGAGAATTTTAGAAAAGACCTTAGAGTCAGTTAAAGATATAGCCGATGAGATAGTTATAGTGGATAGTGGTTCTACAGATAGAACAGAGGAGATTGCTAAAAAATATGGAGCAAAATTCTATGTAGAGAGCTGGAAAGGTTATGGACCACAGAGAAACTCTGCAATAGATAAGGCAAGTGGAGAGTGGATACTAAATATTGATGCAGATGAGGAGATATCCCCAGAACTTCAAAAGAGAATTTTAGAGATAAAAAATTCAAAGGATAGTAGTAGTGTTTTCAATATCAACTTCACCTCGGTTTGTTTTGGAAAGAAGATAAGACATGGAGGGTGGAGTAATAGTTACCATATAAGGCTTTTTAGAAAGAGTGCTGGAAGATTCAATAGTAATACTGTTCACGAATCTTTTGAAACAAAGGAAAAGATATATACATTGAAAGAGGAGATATATCATCATAGTTACTCTACCTTAGGAGATTATTTTACAAAGTTTAATCGTTATACTACAGAGGGAGCAATAGAGTACTATAAAAGAGGAAAGAGATGCAATATTTTCCAACTAGCTTTTAATCCTATATTTAAGTTCTTGAGAATGTATCTATTAAGACTTGGATTTTTAGATGGAAAAGAAGGATTTTTACTAGCTTGTACAAGTTCTCTTTACACTATGGTAAAATATTATAAACTGTATGAGATAACTAAAAATGGAAGTTATATTAAGAGATAAAAGGAAGGATTATGGATATTAAAAGAGTAATAGTTTCAAGAACTGATAAGATAGGGGACTTGATACTTTCAGTTCCTAGTTTTTTTATGATAAAAAAGATGTATCCTCAAGCTGAGCTGGTAGTTTTAGTAAGAAGATATAACTATGAGATAGTGAAAAATCTTCCGTATGTGGATAGAATTATAAAGATAGATGATTACACTCAGAATGAACTTTTAGAGAAGATACCATATTTTAAAGCTGATATATTTATAGCCCTATACAATGATAGATTTGTTTCACAGCTAGCTAAGGCAAGTAAGGCACCTATAAAGATAGGACCTCTATCTAAGTTGTACTCATTTTTTACCTTTAATAAGGGAGTTTGGCAGAAGAGATCTAAATCTATAAAAAATGAGGCTGAATACAATTTAGATCTGATAAAAAAGGCAGATGAAAAAAGATATAATGAAGTATTTGAAGTAAATACCAGAATATATTTGGGAAAAGAGAACATAAAGGCAGCAGATACTTTTTTCTCTACATATAATGTAGTGGGAGAAACTCTAGTTGTAAATCCATTTATAGGGGGTTCAGCTAAAAATATAAGAGATGAGGAGTATATCTCTTTACTTCAAAGATTTAGAGATGAAAATCCAGATAAGAATGTAGTTATAATTTGTCATATCTCAGAGGAAGAGAGAGGATTGAAGCTGGTAGAGGGAATAGATAGAGATAGAGTGTATCTATATGCTAATGGGGGAGACCTTTTAAATATAGCTGCTATAATAGATAGGGCTACTGTATATCTAGGAGCCTCAACTGGACCTACTCACATAGCTGGAGCTCTTCAAAAAAGAATAGTTGGAATTTATCCAGCTAAGGCAACTCAAAGCACATTGAGATGGGGAGTTTTTGGAAATAGTAAGGTAAAATACTTAATTCCTGATAGAGATAATCCAAAGGAAGATTATAAAAATCCATACTTTGATACCTATAACAAGGGTATGGAAGAGGAACTTCTAGGATACATAGAGGAAAGTTTTTTATTGGAAGAGGGTGAAAAAAATTAGAATTTTGATTATTCATACAGCATTTATAGGGGATATAGTATTATCGACACCACTTATCAAGAAGTTGAGAGATACATATCCAAAGGCTGAGATAACATATTTAACAACCCCAGTGGGAGCATCTATATTGAGAAACAATCCTCACTTAAATCATATAATAGAGTATGATAAAAGGGGAGAGCATAAGGGGATAAAAGGGTTTTGGGCAATAGCTAAAAAATTGAAGATGGAAGCCTATAATCTAGTAATAACTCCACATAGATATTTGAGAAGTACATTTTTAACTTTTCTAACTGGAGCTCCAATAAGAAGAGGGTATGATAGTGCAGCAGCATCTTTTCTATACAATGAGAGAGTTCATTATGATAAAAGTAAGCATGAGGTAGAGAAACTTCTATCCTTCGTTCCAAAGGATGAGGGTAAAAGATATGAGATAGAGATTTTTCCAACTGAATTAGAGGTGGAGAAGGTAGATAAGTTACTAGAAAAGAGAAGAGAAAAAGTGGTAGTAGTCGCTCCGGGAAGTAAATGGTTTACTAAAAAATGGCCACTTGAGTACTTCAATAGGGTTATAAAGGAACTTGAGAAGAGAGAGGATACAACTGTAGTAGTTGTAGGTGGAAAAGAGGAGATGTTCTTCAATATGCCACTAGCTAATACCACTATAGATTTGAGAGGAAAGACAACACTACTTGAGTTAGCAGAGGTTATAAGAAGGGCAGATATAGTTCTAACAAATGATTCATCTCCTATTCATATAGCTTCAGCCTTTCCAAATGTAAGAATATTAGCACTATTTGGTCCAACAGTAGAAAAATTTGGATTCTTTCCTTGGTCAAAGAATAGTGAGGTATTTCAAGTGGAGGGATTGGAGTGTAGACCATGCTCAATTCATGGGGGAAACTCTTGTCCTAAAAAGCATTTTAAATGCATGTTAGATATAAAACCAGAGATGGTTTTAGAGAGAATAGAGAGTATTTTAGAGAGTGAAAATATATGAAAAAAGTGAGATATGGAAAGGATATTTTATATTACAATGATAAAAAATATCTAAAACTATATGACAAAATAAAAAACACCTGTTATAATATAGAGAGAGTCTTCAAAAATGACCAAAGAAGCTATGTAGCATTGATAGAGATAGATGGAGAAAAATATGTTCTAAAAAGACCTCTTGAAAAAAATAGAAGAAAATGGCAGAGATTTCTATCTATATTTAGAGGAAGTGAAAGTAGAAGAGAGTTTGAAAATATTCAAAGGATAAATGAGCTAGGCTTCAATGGTGCTACACCATATTTGGCAATGGAGAAAAAATGTGGACCATGTGTGGTAGATTCATACCTTATCTACTCCTATATAAAGGGAGAGGAGGGAACAACTAAGGATATAGATTTGATATCTAAGGAGCTTAGAAAGATCCACTCTAAAGGTTATCTTCATGGAGATTCACAGGTTATGAACTTCTTAATAGATGGAGAGAGTGTATACCTTATAGATACTAAACTGATGAGGAATAGATATGGAAAATTTGGAGAGGTATTTGAGTTTATATACTTAGAAGAGAGTTGTGATAGGGATATTGAGTATGACAGAGAGAGTATATACTATAAAGGAGCTATCACGTTAAAGAGATATCTAATATGGTTTGCTAAATTTAAAAAGAGATTGAGAGGTAAGAAGTGAAAATATTAGTGATAAGAATGAGCTCAATAGGAGATATAATTCTTACAACTCCTGTATTAAAAGCCTTTAAGAGAAAATATCCAAATTCACAGATAGACTTTATTGTGATGGAGCAGTTTAAGGATGCTATATCTGGACTAGATTATATAGATAATATAATCACCTTTGATAAAAAAAGAGATGATGGAGTGGCAAATATAAAAAAGTTTGCTGATAGATTGAAGGGGAATGGATATGATTTTGTATTTGACCTTCATTCAAAATTTAGATCTAAGATAATAGCAAAGAGATTGGGAGTAAAGACATTTACCTATAAAAAAAGAGCTTGGTGGAAAACTTTATTGGTAAAATTGAGATTGATAAAGTACAAGGTAGATGATACTATTATAAAAAATTATTTTGGGGCTTTTAAAGATTTTGGATTGGAATATATAGGTGAAGACCTTGATTTTGCAACTACACCTAAGGCTGAACTAGATGAGTATGTGGGATTACCAGTACTAGCACCTAGAGCATCTAAGAATACAAAGGAGTGGACAGCTGAAGGTTTTGGAAAATTAGCAAAACTTATCTTTGAAAAGTATGGTCTAAAGAGTATACTAATAGGAGGTAAGGGAGATATTCCAAGATGTGAGGAGATCAATAGAATAAGTGAGAATAGTTGTATAATATTAGCTGGGAAACTTTCATTAAAAGAGAGTGGAGCACTTTTATCTAGAGCAAAATTCTTAGTAACTAATGATTCAGGACCTTTTCATATAGCAAGAGGGGTAAAGTGTAGAACCTTCGTAATATTTGGACCTACAAGTCCGGGAATGTTTGACTTTGGCAAAGATGATACTCTTATCTATGCTGGGGTGAAGTGTTCACCTTGTAGTTTACATGGGGATAAGAAGTGTCCAAAGGGAGATTTTAAATGTATGGAAAGCATAACAGCAGAAAATGTTTTGGAGAGTATAGATAAAAAAATAAATTGGGAGGAATAAGATGGCAAAAGCAAAAGATGAAGTTAATGACAGAGAAAAAGCATTGGAAATGGCAATGAAACAGATAAAAAAGGACTTTGGTGAAGGATCTATTATGAAGCTTGGTTCTAACCAAAGTATGGCAGTAGAAACTATATCTACAGGAAGTATTAATCTTGATTTAGCTTTAGGTCAAGGTGGAGTACCAAGAGGAAGAATAGTAGAGATATATGGAGCTGAAAGTTCAGGAAAGACAACAATAGCTCTTCATATAGCAGCAGAGGCTCAAAAAATGGGTGGAATAGTTGCCTTTATAGATGCTGAGCATGCTTTAGATCCAGTTTATGCAAAGGCTTTAGGTGTGGATGTAGATGAGCTTTTAATCTCTCAACCAGATTATGGGGAGCAAGCTTTAGAGATAGCTGACATGCTTGTTCGTTCTGGAGCCGTTGACCTTGTTGTAGTTGACTCAGTAGCTGCACTTGTACCAAAGGCAGAGATAGATGGAGAGATGTCAGATCAACAGATGGGATTACAGGCAAGACTTATGTCAAAGGCTCTAAGAAAACTTACAGCTACACTGAATAAATCTAAAACTACTATGATATTCATCAACCAAATAAGAGATAAGATTGGTGGATTTGGATTTGGACCTCAAACTACTACTACTGGAGGAAAAGCTCTAAAATTCTATGCTTCAGTAAGAATGGAAGTAAAGAGAGTGGGAAGTGTAAAACAGGGTGATGAAGCAGTAGGAAATGAAACTGTTGTAAAAATTACTAAAAATAAGATAGCTCCTCCATTCAAAGAAGCTACTTTCCAAATTATGTATGGTAAGGGAATATCTAGAGTTGGAGAGATTTTAGATATGGCTCTTGAGTATGATATAGTTGCAAAATCTGGAGCTTGGTTTAGTTTTGGAGATATCAGACTAGGACAAGGAAAAGAGAATGTAAAAGCTAGACTTGAGAGTGAACCAGAATTACTATCAGCAATAGAGGCGGAAGTGATGAAAGTTATGAAACCACACTCTGCTAAGGAAGATGATGGAGAAGAGAGTTTAGAGGGTGTTCAAGAGGGAGCATTAAATTTTGATGAGGTATAGTCTAAAGGGAAATAAGGTATACTTTGATGAGTTTTTCTATTTAGATTTAAATAAGCAAACTATACAGGAGTTTAATCTGAAAGATAGAGAGGAGATAATTTTAGAAGAGTATAGAGAGCTTGTGAGAAGAAGAGCAGAAAGTATGGGATATTTTTTGCTAAATAAAAGAGATTATTCAGAGAAGGAGCTATATTTAAAGCTCCTCTCTAAATATAGGGAAAAGGATATCATAAAATTTGTAATAGAAAAATTTATTGAGTTAGGTTATCTAAATGATTATGACTATGCTGAAAGTTACATAAACTCTCACAATTATAGTAAGAAAAAATTGGAGTTTATGTTGATACAAAAAGGTATCAAAGGTAGTGTAATAAAAGAATTATTAGCTGATCATAATTCTCAAGAACTAGAGGAGATAAGAAAACAATGGGAGAGATTGGGTAATAAAGATAAGGATAAGAAGATACTATCTTTAATGAGAAAAGGATTTGGATATAGTGATATTCAAAAGGTAATAAAAGATTTAGAGTAACTAGGTTACTAGGAGGAGAAGAGGAACATGTTAGGGATGATTTTAGCAACATTAACAGGATTAATAATTTTTATATATATATCTATACTCTATCTTCCTATAATAGCATTGAAAGATGAGAAAACAGCTGTAAAATTGGCAAGAGAGAAATTAAAATGGCTTTCAAAACTTGTCCTAAAAAGTTTAGGAGTAAGATTGAGAGTGGTTTATAAAAATAGAAAAAATATAAATCAACTAGAGAGAGAAAAAGGAATAATCTATGTATGTAATCATCAAAGTAATTTGGATATACCAGTTATTGTAAGTGCATTACATATGGATGTTGGTTTTGTCGCAAAGAAAGAGATGAAGAGTTGGCCTTTTTTTAATATCTGGATGAGAAAGAGTAAATGTGTATTTCTTAACAGAGAGAATCCAAGAGAGGGAATAAAGGATATAAAGGAAGCTGTAAAGGTAATAAAAGAGGGATATCCTATAGTTATTTTTCCAGAGGGAGAGAGAACCTTAGATGGAGAGATACTTAGATTTAAAAAAGGGAGTTTTAAATTAGCAACTGAGACAAATGGAATAATTATTCCCCTTACTTTAAAGGGAACCTTTGATATTCAAAAAAGAGGAGAGTGGAAGATGAAAAGAAATCAGTTGGTAACTGTAGTGGTAGATGAACCGATTTATGTATCTTCACTTTCTAAGGAGGAGCTTAAAGATTTGAGTACAACAGTAAGGGAGATTATTGAAAATAACTATAGAAAGATAAAATAATTAGTTGATAAAGAAATAAAAAAATGATAAAATATACCAGTTATATAACTGACGGAGAAGTGGATAACCACATGGGAATATAACTTTGATCTTGAGCCGGCCGTCTGGGCGATTACTGCCTAGAGTGTCGGTTTTTTTATTGCTATAAAAAATATCTGAACATAGCAAATACTTTGAATGTAATAATATATTTTAGACGAAATAAAAAGTTGACTTTTTGGATAAAGAATGTTATTATAAAGTATAAATAAAAACTGTTAGATATATATTAACAAGATGACAAAAATTTTTAATTTTTATAAATAAAAGATTTTTAAAGGAGGCAAAAATGGAGTTTTGGAATGGATTTAAAGGTCAATTATGGCAAAGAGAGATAAATGTAAGGGATTTTATTCAGGAGAACTATACTCCCTATTCTGGAGATGAATCGTTTTTAGTTGGACCTACAGAGAAAACTAAAAAAGTTTGGAATAAGTTGACAGAGATGTTCAAGGTAGAGAGAGAAAAAGGTATCTATGATACAGAGACTAAGATGCCACAAAGCATCACTACATATGGACCTGGATATATTGATAAAGATTCAGAGGTTATTGTGGGACTTCAAACTGATGCCCCTTTAAAAAGAGGGATATTCCCAAAAGGTGGATTAAGAATGGTAAAAAATGCTTTAGAAGCTTATGGTTATCAGATTGATCCGGTTACAGAGGAGATTTTTACAAAGTATAGAAAAACTCATAATGAGGGAGTGTTCTCAGCTTATACTGATGATATTAGAGCAGCTAGAAAGAGTGGAATAATAACTGGACTTCCAGATGCTTATGGAAGGGGAAGAATAATAGGAGATTATAGAAGAGTAGCTCTATATGGTGTAGATAGATTAATAGAGGATAAAAAAGATCAGTTAAAGCAACTTGAAGTTGGAGATTTCAATGAGGATATCATTAGAAGAAGAGAGGAAGTTTCAGAACAGATTGGGGCACTTAAAGAGTTTGTTAAGATGTGTAGCTCATATGGTTTTGATGTAACAAGACCAGCTAAGGATGCTAAAGAAGCTGTTCAGTTCCTATATTTTGCATACCTTGCAGCTACAAAGGATCAAGATGGAGCCGCAATGTCATTAGGAAGAACTTCAACTTTCTTAGATATCTATATAGAGAGAGATTTAAAAGCTGGAGTAATAACAGAGGAAGAGGCTCAAGAGTTAATAGATCAATTTATAATAAAATTAAGAATAATCAGATTTTTAAGAACACCAGAGTATAATGATTTATTCTCAGGAGATCCTACTTGGGTAACAGAATCAATAGGTGGACAAGGGGTAGATGGAAGAACTTTAGTAACTAAGACATCTTTTAGATACTTACACACACTTTATAACTTAGGACCTGCACCTGAACCAAACTTAACAGTTCTATGGTCAGTAAACTCTCCAGAAAATTGGAAAAAATATTGTTCAAAGGTTTCTATTGATACATCATCTATTCAATATGAAAATGATGATTTAATGAGACCAGAACTTGGAGATGATTATGGAATAGCTTGTTGTGTATCACCTATGAAGATAGGAAAGGGAATGGAGTTCTTTGGAGCTAGAGCAAATCTAGTTAAAGCACTACTTTATGCTATCAATGGTGGAAGAGATGAGAAGAGTGGAGCACAGGTAGCACCTAAATTTGCTCCAGTTACTGGAGAATATTTAGAGTACAATGATGTAATGGAAAAGTTTGACCAGATGATGAAATGGTTAGCGGGAACTTATGTAAACGCTCTAAAGATAATTCACTATATGCATGATAAATACTCTTATGAAGCTTTTGCTATGGGATTACATGATCTAAATGTTGAAAGAACACAGGCTAGTGGAATAGCTGGACTTTCAATAGTTGTAGACTCATTGGTAGCTATAAGAGATGCTAAGGTTAAAGTTATAAGAAATGAAGATGGTTTAGTAGTAGATTTTGAAAGAGAGGGAGATTATATCCCATTTGGAAATGATGAGGATTCAACAGATGAATTAGCAGTTCAAATAGTTGAGAAATTTATGAACTATCTAAGAACTCATGGAACATATAGAAACTCTAAGGCTACTCAATCAATTTTAACAATAACATCAAATGTTGTATATGGAAAGAAAACTGGAAATACTCCAGATGGAAGAAGGGGAGGAACACCTTTTGCACCGGGAGCAAACCCAATGAATGGAAGAGATACTAGAGGGGCAGTAGCTTCACTTGCTTCAGTTGCAAAACTACCATTCCACCATTCTGAAGATGGAATCTCTTATACATTTGCTATCTCTCCAGCTGCTTTAGGAAAAACTAGAGAGGATAGAGTTGAGAATTTAGTAACATTGATGGATGGATACTTCACTCCACAAGGGGGGCAACATCTAAATGTCAATGTATTTGATAGAGAGTTATTAGAGGATGCTATGGCAAACCCAGATAAGTACCCTCAACTTACAATAAGAGTTTCTGGATATGCAGTTAACTTTGTAAGACTTACAAGAGAGCAACAGTTAGACGTATTATCAAGAACTATTAGTGGAAAGATGTAATAAAAAGAGAGGGTACGCCCTCTCTTTAATAATATGTGAGAGGTGTTAAAATGGTTTTAGGAAATATTCACTCTTATGAGAGTATGGGAACTGTAGATGGACCAGGAATAAGATTTGTAGTTTTTTTACAAGGGTGTCCATTGAGATGTAAATTTTGTCATAATCCAGATACTTGGAATATTGGAGAAAAGAAGATACAGGAGAGTGCTGAAGATACTCTAAAGAAGATAAAAAGATATAAAAATTACTTCGGAAAAAAGGGAGGGGTAACAGTAACTGGAGGAGAACCTTTGGTTCAAAGTGAGTATGTATTAGAACTTTTTAAGTTGTGTAAAGAGGAGGGAATACATACAGCTTTAGACACCTCTGGGTATATTTTTAACGAGAGGGTAAAGGAGGTATTAAAATATACAGATCTAGTACTTCTAGATATTAAGGCTCTAGATAGGGAGATACATAGGGAATTAACCTCTGTGGAGATGGATAACAGCATAAAATTTCTTGAATACCTAAAGGAGATAGGAAAGCCCACTTGGATAAGACATGTTGTGGTACCTGGAATAACTGATAATAATGAACTTTTAGAAAAGACGGCTCAATTTATATCAAAGTTCGAAAATGTAGAGATGGTAGAGATACTTCCATACCATACATTAGGAGTATTTAAGTATAAGGAGTTAGGAATGACATATCCTCTTGAGGGGGTAGAAGACTTGAGTTATGAGAGAAAACTAGAGATAGTTGAACTATTTAAAAGATACAACCTATCTGTCCATTAAAAAAAATGCTTTTTTTCTTAAAAGATGATATAATAGAGAAAAATGTCATTGAATAAGAGATAGGAGGTTTTTATGATAATTTTAGGAATAGAGAGTTCTTGTGATGAAACTTCCATAGCTGTATTAAAAGATGGAAAGGAGATTTTATCTAATAAAATCTCTTCACAGATAGAGATACATAAAGAGTATGGAGGGGTTGTTCCAGAGATAGCTTCAAGACAACATATAAAGAATATAGCAACTATATTAGATGAAGCTTTAGAAGAGGCAGGTATAACTATGGAGGATGTGGACTATATAGCAGTTACATATGCTCCAGGACTTATAGGGGCTCTTTTAGTTGGAATCTCATTTGCAAAGGGATTAGCTTATACTCATAACATTCCAATAATACCAGTTCATCATATAAAGGGGCATATGTATGCTAACTTCTTAGAGCATGATGTAAAACTACCATGTATATCATTAGTTGTATCTGGAGGACATACCAATATACTATATATGGACGAGAATCATAACTTTGTAAATTTAGGTGGAACTTTAGATGATGCTGTAGGAGAGAGTTGTGATAAGGTAGCAAGAGTTCTAGGGATTGGATATCCAGGAGGACCTGTAATAGATAGAATGTATTATCAAGGAAATAGAGATTTCTTAGAGATCCCAGAGCCAAGAGTAGGAGAGTATGATTTCAGTTTCTCTGGAATAAAAACATCGGTTATAAACTTTGTCAATAAGATGAGAATGAAGGGAGAAGAGTTTTCTAATGAGGATTTAGCTGCTTCATTTTTAGGAAAAGTTGTAGATATACTTTGCAAGAAAACATTAAAAGCTGCTGTGGATAAAAAGGTAAAAACAATAATATTAGCTGGAGGAGTAGCTGCCAACTCACTACTTAGAAGTCAATTAACAGAGGAAGCTAAAAAACTTGGCATAGAGGTTTTATATCCATCAATGAAGCTTTGTACTGACAATGCTGCTATGATAGCTGAAGCTGCTTATTACAAATTGATTAACTGTAAAGATAGAAAAAGTTGTTTTGCTGATTTAGACTTAAATGGAGTAGCAACTTTAAATGTGATTGATGATTAATCAAATTAATAGAAAATAACTACTTTAAAATTCTGAGTAATCAAGTCAAGATTATATTGACTTAAAATTTAAGCTATGTTATACTAATAAAAATACTTGAAAATTTAAAAATACTAGCTGCAAATATAGGAGAACTAGAATGCAGGATAGTATTTTTTTTATAATAGATTGGATAGCATGGAGGAAGAAATGAAGAAAGAAGAGTTAAAGAAATTAATAGATATTTCAGCTGGAAGAGAATTAGCTGATATAGTTATAGAGAATTGCAAAATAATAGATGTTTATTCAGGAAAGATAATAGAGGGAAATATAGCTATTTCAGATAAGTGGATAGCTGGAATAGGTAACTACAAGGGAAAAATTACATTGGATGCAGAGGGAAAATATGCAGCACCAGGTTTTATAGATAGTCATATTCATATTGAATCTTCATATTTATCACCAGAAGAGTTAGGAAAACTTATAGTTCCACATGGGGGAACATGTATAGTAGCAGATCCACACGAAATAGTCAATGTCTGTGGTATAGAGGGATTAAATTATATGATTGAAGCTGCTAAAAATACAGCTTTAGACATAAAGTATATGATTCCATCATGTGTCCCATGTACCCCTTTTGAGAATTCTGGAGCTATTATTGATGCCTCAAAAATGAGAGAACCAATAACAAGAAAAGAGGTGCTTGGACTGGGAGAGTTTATGAATTTTCCTGGAGTTGTAGCAGCGGATAATGAGATTTTAGATAAGGTAATGGTAGCAAAGGAAAGTGGGAAATTTATAGATGGACATAGCCCTGGAATAGCTAATCATCTTTTAAATGCCTATACAGCAATTGGAATAAGAACTGACCATGAGTGTTCTACTGTAGAGGAGATGAATAGTAGAATATCTAGAGGAGTGTATGTTCTTTTAAGAGAGGGATCAGCTTGCAAAGATTTAAGAAATCTGATTAAAGGGGTAACAAAGGAGAATAGTAGACGTTGTTTATTGTGCTCAGATGATAGACAGCCAAGAACAATATTAGAGTTAGGGCATATAGATAATCATCTTCAAATATGTGTAGAGGAGGGCTTAGATCCTATTACAGCTATACAGATGGCAACAATAAATGCTGCAGAGTGTTATGGAATGAGAGATAGGGGAGCAATAGCTCCAGGTTTGCGTGCTGATATAGTTTTATTGGAAGATTTAGAAAAATTCAAAGTAAAAAATGTTTTTATTGAAGGGAA
>UMEL01033695.1_pt1 | contig 16435 bp, 14 predicted proteins | sample 1964741 | NCBI WGS metagenome assembly UMEL01 (sample SAMEA4836019, study PRJEB28245) | human gut metagenome | biome: gut microbiome; material: fecal sample | place: Denmark | collected 2008
CAAAGTATGGATTTACTGATGTTCAAGCTAGAGCTATACTTGATATGAAGCTACAAAGATTAACTGGTCTTGAGAGAGATAAGGTAGAGGCTGAATATCAAGAGATAGAGAGATACATAGCTGAGTTGAGAGATATATTAGCAAATGATAGCAAAATATATGAGATAATGAAAACTGAGCTTCAAGAGTTAAAAGATAAGTATGATGACGAGAGAAGAACAATTATCGAGAAAGAGAGAAAAGAGATAACTCCAGAGGACCTAATCAAAGATGAAGAGGTAATACTTACATTTACAAATAAAGGATATGTAAAGAGAATGGAATTAAGTAAGTACAAGGCTCAAAGAAGAGGTGGAAAGGGAGTAGCAAGTCAAAATACTGTAGAAGATGACTTTGTAGAGAATATAGAGTCAGCTAGCAATCTAGATACTCTTATGATATTTACAAACCAAGGAAGAGTATACAATATAAAAGTATATGAGATTCCAGAGACTTCTAAGCAATCTAGAGGTAGATTGATAGGAAATATCATAAAATTAAAAGATGATGAGAAGATAAGAGCTATCATAAAAACAAGAGAGTTTTCAAGTGAAAATGAGGTTATTTTTGTAACTAAAGAGGGAATAATTAAGAAAACTAACTTGAGTGAATTTAAAAATATAAATAGTTCTGGATTAAAAGCTATTAAATTGAAGGAAAAAGATGATATAATATATGTAGGACTTATCCAAGATATTGAAAAAGAGGAGTTACTATTAGCAACTCAACAGGGATACTCAATCAGATTTGATTGTGGAGAGATAAGAGCTACAGGTAGAGATACTATGGGAGTGAAGGGGCTTGTACTTAGAGATGAGGATACAGTTGTTTCAGCACTTCTTATCAAGGATAAGGAGAACAGTAGTATCTTGACTATCACAGAAAATGGATATGGAAAGAGAACTAGAATAGATGAGTACCCATTACAATCAAGATATGGTAAGGGAGTTATCAACTTGAGATGTAGTGCTAAGACAGGGGCTGTAGTGTCAGTATTATCAGTAACTACTGGTGAAGAGTTAATGGCTATTACATCTTCAGGAGTTGTTATTAGAATAGCTGTTGAGGATATCGTGTTATATGGTAGAGCTACTCAAGGGGTTATCATTATGAAAGTAAATGGTAAAGATGAGAAGGTTGTATCTATAACAAGAGTAAAATCAGAAGATAGTGAGAATGAAGAGTCTCAAATTGTCGATGAAGATTTGTTACAGAATGAGGAATCTACTTCAATAGGGGATACAAACTCTGAGGAAGATGAAATAATAGAAGAGACAGTAGAGTAATCTGTTGTTTCAGTACATAAAAATATGGGGTGATATATTATGAGAAGAGCATTAGTTTTATTTGGGAACGAAATAGAAAGAGGAAGTTTAGCAGAGAGTGCAACTTTCTTAGAAAAGGAACTAGGATTTAAAATATACCCTCTTTACGTAAAGGATATAGCAAGAGAAAAACTTATGTCAGCTACAGATGGACTTATGGTAGCAGGAAGAGCACCTTTTATAGTTCAAGGTTGGGAAGAGATAGAGAGAGCTGAAATTCAAGTGATTGAAGAGGTTCTAAAAGAGAAGGGAATCAAAGCTAAATTAAAAGTAGATATCGGAGATGTAGCTGAGGTTGTAACTGAGCATATGAAAAAATGTGACCTATTAGTTATAGGAAAAAATGATATCTTAACTGAAAAAGAGATAGATATCCTAAAAGGAAACTATAAATCATTACTACTTATTGGAGAAAAGCCTCTAAAAGCTATGAAAAATGTAGTTATAGGAAATGATAATGGAGTTAAGGTAAATAGAAGTTGTTATCACTTTATCAATCTTTTCCCAGAGGTTAAATGTTTCTCATCATTTGTTATCAACAAAGAGATTGAAGAGAATGCACTTGTTGAGTACTTAGAGGGACATGATAAGAAGATAGTTCATGAAGAGCTTACAACAACTGATTACAACGATGTATTAGCAAGAGTGGATGAAGCAGATCTATTTATTATGGGAAATTTAAGTAGAAGCTACTTCTTTGAAAAAATAATAGGAAAAAATGGAATTAAATTATTAGAAAAAGGAAAGGCACCTATATTTATAGGATAGGAAATTAGGAAGTAAAGATGAAAGTTTTAGTAATTTCGGACTCACACCAAAGATTGGATAGATTAGTAGATATATATGAATTGGAGAAGCCAGATGTAGTGATCTGTGCAGGGGACCATAGTAAAGATGGTGAGGAGCTTTCCTTTGTTTGTCCAGATTCTAAATACTATATAGTAAGAGGAAATTGCGACATATTTGATAGAAGACATGAAAATGAGATGATATTTGAGCTAGAGGGATTTAAGATCCTTCTAGCTCATGGTCATGAATATGGAGTAAAATCTGGGTATGAGTGGATAGAGGAGAGAGGAAGAAGATTAAACTGTGATATCGTTATTTTTGGACATACTCATATTCAATATTTATTTTCAAAAAATGGAATTACACTATTTAATCCAGGAGCTGTATATGGGAGAGAATATGGTATATTGGAAATAGATGGGGATAGATTCCAGTTTTATCATAAAAGTATATAAATTTTTAAAATATATAAGCCTTTTAAACTAGGGAGGAAAAATGAAAGAAAAGGTAGCACAGCTAAAAGAAACTGCTGGATTAAGTATTGAAAAAGCAGAATCTTTACAAGAATTAGAAGATATTAGAGTAAAACTACTTGGGAAAAAAGGGGAATTAACAGAGATTTCTAAGGGGATGAAAAATCTTACTCCTGAGGAGAGACCAGTTGTAGGTCAATTAGTAAATGAGTTAAGAGAGTATATCAGCTCAAAATTAGATGCTAAAAACCTTGAATTAAAAGAGAAGGAAAAGAATAAGAGACTAGCTGAAGAGGTTATTGATATAACACTTCCAGGAAAGAGAAATACTCTTGGAACTACACACCCAATAACTGATACTATGAACTTTATGAAAGAGATATTCATAGAGATGGGATTTGATGTGGCAGATGGACCAGAGGTAGAGCTAGTAAAATATAACTTTGATGCTTTAAATATTCCAGAAACTCATCCATCAAGAGATATAACAGATACATTTTATATCAATGATGATGTTGTTTTAAGAACACAAACATCACCAGTTCAAGTAAGATATATGTTAGAGCACAAGCCACCATTTAGAATGATATGTCCAGGTAAGGTATACAGACCAGATTACGATATATCTCATACACCTATGTTCCACCAAATGGAAGGACTTATGATAGGAGAGAACATCTCTTTTGCTAACTTTAAAGCTATATTAACAGAGTCATTAAAGAAGATGTTTGGAGATACAGAAGTTAGATTCAGACCACACTTTTTCCCATTTACAGAGCCATCTGCAGAGGTAGATATCCAATGTGCTGTATGTAAAGGAAAAGGATGTAGAATGTGTAAAGACAGTGGTTGGGTAGAGATCATGGGTTGTGGAATGGTAGACCCAGAGGTTCTAAAAGCTGTTGGATATGACCCTGAGGAAGTAAGTGGATTTGCTTTCGGAATGGGAATAGAGAGAGTAGCTATGTTAAGACGTGGTATAAATGACTTAAGAGCTTTCTTTGAAAACGATGTAAGATTTTTAAAACAATTTAAGTAATTCTGGAGGAGAGTAATGTTAATTTCTTTAGACTGGCTAAAACAGTATGTAGATATAAAAGAGGATATAAAAGAGTTAGACAATGCCCTAACTATGATAGGACAAGAAGTTGAAGCCATAGATATTCAAGGAAAAGGACTAGATAACGTAGTTATTGGTCACATAGTTGAGTATGGAAAACACCCTAACTCTGATAAATTAACACTTGTAAGAGTGGACGTTGGAACAGGAGAGCCATTACAAATAGTTTGTGGAGCTCCAAACCATAAATTAGGAGATAAGGTAGTTGTAGCTAAGATCGGAGCTGTACTTCCTGGAGATTTCAAAATTAAAAAGAGCAAAATAAGAGATGTTGAATCTTTTGGAATGCTTTGCTCACAAGTAGAGCTTGGAATAGGAGAGGATGGAGATGGAATAATAATCCTTCCTGAAGATGCTCCTATAGGTCAAGAGTATAGAAAGTATGCTGGACTTGATGATGTAATATTTGAATTAGAGATTACACCAAATAGACCAGATTGTCTATCTCACATAGGTATAGCAAGAGAGATAGCAGCTTACTACGGAAGAAAAGTAAAATATCCATCAGCAATATATACAGAGGCTATAGAAGCAACTACTTCAGTAGCTAAGGTAAATATTGAAGATAAAGATAGATGTAAGAGATACATGGGAAGAGTAGTAAGAAATGTTACTGTAGGAGAATCACCAGAGTGGTTAAAGAAGAGAATAAGAGCTATGGGATTAAAACCTATAAATAACATAGTAGATATAACAAACTTTGTTATGTTTGAATATAACCAACCTATGCATGCTTTTGATTTAGATAAGGTATCAAATGAAAGTATAAATGTAAGAGCTGCTCATGCAGGAGAAAAGATAGTAACTCTTGATGGAGTAGAGAGAGAGCTTAATAATAAAGAGCTTGTTATAGCTGACGATGAAAAAGCTATTGCAATAGCTGGAATAATCGGAGGAATGGGAACAGAGATAACTGCTGAAACAAAAAATGTATTCTTAGAGGTAGCATACTTCACTCCAGAAAATATCAGAAAAACTGGTAGAAGACTTGGAATATCTACAGATTCTTCATATAGAAATGAGAGAGGAATAGATATCGAAGGTATACCAGATGCAAGTGAAAGAGCTGCAGCTCTAATAGTTGCAATAGCTGGAGGAGAGCTTTTAGATGGAGCTATTGATAAGTATGTAGAAAAACCTAAGAAAATAGAGATTCCATTAAGCTTAGAAAAGTTAAATAAATTTGTTGGTAAGGAGTTACCATCAGATACTGTAGGAAAAATATTAAGTAACCTAGGTCTTGGAATAAAAACACTATCTCAAGATACTCTACTTATAACACCACCTACATATAGAGGAGATTTAACTAGAACTGCTGATATCTATGAGGAGATTATCAGAATATATGGATTTGAAAATATTGAACCTATAATGCCTGTTGAAAATATACAAGCTGGTAAAAAAGCTGAAAATATAGATTTAATAGATAGTACAAAGGAGATATTAAGAGAGATTGGACTTCAAGAGGTAATCAACTACTCATTTATCCCTAGAAATGTTGTAGATATCTTAAATATAAAAGAGAGTGTAATAGAGATTAAAAACCCTCTAAGTGAAGATATGGCAATATTAAGACCTACATTGATGTGGAGTGTACTTTCAAATATAAGAGATAACATCAATAGAAATCAATTTGATTTAAGATTCTGTGAAGTTTCAAGAGTGTTCTCACCTGCTCAAGAGTTAGCTAATGAGGAGTTAAGAATCTGTATAGGATTAGCAGGAAGACCAGAGAGAACTCTATGGGATCCAAAACCAGAAGCTTATGATTTCTATACAATTAAAGGATATGTAGAGAAGCTTATGGAGTATATGGGAGTTACTAAATACAGATTAGAGAGAAGTTCAAACAGTAATTTCCACCCAGGTAGAAGTGCAGAGTTAAGAATAGGAAATGATATAATAGGTGTATTTGGAGAGATCCATCCAGATGTTCAAGAGAAAATGGAGATAAAGAGAGAGAGAGTATATATAGCAGAAATCGATTTAACTAAGTGTGTAAAATATATAAAGAACTCTACTAAATATGAAAAAATAGTAAAATATCCAGAAGTAACTAGAGATTTGGCTATTGTTCTTTCTAAAGATGTACTTGTAGGAAATATGATTGAAAACTTAAAAAGAGTATCTCCAATAATAGAAAAAATAGATATATTTGATGTATATGAGGGAGAAAAAATAGATGCAGATAAGAAATCTGTAGCTATCAGTATAGTACTAAGAAATAAAGAGAAGACTCTAGATGAGAAAGAGATAAAAACAGCAATAGATAAGATACTGACAACTATCTCTAAAGATTACAATGGAGAGATAAGACAGTAGTAAATTGGAGAGTGAAAAAAGCTAGAAGAGAGTTATAGCTTTCTTCACTCTTTTTTAATAAAAAGATTTAGGGAGGAAAGAGGTATGGATAGTTTAAAAGAGTTATTTAAAATTGGAAATGGACCATCAAGCTCACACACTATGGGGCCAGAGAGGGCAGCAAAAAAATTTAAGGCTAAAAATCCAGAGGCTAAGAGATTTGAAGTTGAACTTTACGGTTCTCTAGCTCTTACAGGAAAGGGACATCTTACAGATTGGATAATTGTAGAGACAATGAAACCTATACCAACAGAGATAGTATGGAAACCAGAGGTGGTACATAAGTATCATACAAATGGAATGCTATTTAAAGCCTTTGATGAGAGTGGGAAAAAATTGGATGAATGGTTGGTATTCTCTGTTGGGGGAGGAACTATAATGGAGGAAAACCAAGAGAGAAGAGGTGGCCAGGAAGTCTATAGATTGAACTCTATGGAGGAGATAAAGAGCTGGTGTGAAGAGAATCAGAAAGAGTTATGGGAGTATGTTGTAGAGTGTGAAGGAAAAGAGATATTTGATTTCTTAAAAGATATTTGGCAAGCTATGGAGCAGGCAGTAGAGAGGGGAATAAATACTACTGGAGTACTGCCAGGAAGCTTAAAATATCCAAGAAAAGCGTCAAATTTCTATAGAAAAGCTAGAAATAATCACAGTAGAGGAGGATTTCTAGGTAGAATATTTGCCTATACATTAGCTGTATCAGAGGAGAATGGTGGTGGAGGTAGAGTGGTTACTGCACCAACATGTGGAGCTTGTGGAGTTGTACCAGGGCTTTTGTATGCTCTAAGAGAGGAGTATGATCTACATGAGGATGAGATCTTAAAAAGCCTAGCAATAGCAGGACTTATAGGAAACCTTATCAAAGAGAATGCAACTATTTCTGGAGCAGAGGGAGGTTGTCAGGCTGAGGTTGGTTCAGCTTGTTCAATGGCTGCAGCAATGGCATGTTTCCTATTGGGAGGTTCATTGGCTCAGATAGAGTATGCAGCAGAGATGGCACTAGAACACCACCTTGGATTAACTTGTGACCCAGTTGGTGGATATGTACAGGTACCTTGTATTGAGAGAAATGCAGCGGCAGCAGCAAGAGCTTTAGATGCTGCAGCATATAGCCTATATACAGATGGAAAGCATAAGGTAACCTTTGACCAAGTTGTAAAGACTATGGGAGAGACAGGAAAGGATTTAAAACAGGAGTATAGAGAGACATCTTTAGGAGGTCTTGCAAAATTTACGTTTAATGCAGAATGCTAGAAGGAGAGAAGAGATGAAGTTAATAGTAGGATTAGGAAACCCAGGAAGTAAGTATGAGAAGACAAGACACAATATAGGATTTGAAGTTATCAACTATCTTCAAAAGGACTTAGGGATAACAAATGAGAAGGAGAAATTCCAAGGACTTATAAGTGAAAAAAATATAGATGGGGAGAAGGTACTTTTTCTAAAACCACAAACTTTTATGAATCTAAGTGGAAACTCAATAATAGAGGTTATAAATTTCTATAAGCTAAATCCAAAGACAGATTTAGTGGTAATATATGATGATATGGACCTACCAGTAGGAAAGTTGAGAGTAAAGGAAAAGGGAAGCTCTGGTGGACATAATGGAATAAAATCTATTATATCTCACTTAGGAGATGAGTTTTTACGTATAAAGTGTGGGATAGGAAAACCTAAGGACAATACTATTGACTTTGTATTGGGACAGTTTAGTAAAAGTGAACAAGAAGAGGTAACATTGATGATAGAGAATGCAAGTAAATGTGCATGTGATATTATCCAAGATGTCGAATTAAGTAAAATAATGCAAAAATATAACAAAAAATGATCAAAATAATTGCAAAAACCATTGAGAATTAGCAATAAATGTGATACACTTAGTTTAGTAGAAATTAACTTTAAAGTGAAAGGAGATTAATTATGAAGTTTTTTGGTTTCAGAGGAGGAGTTCATCCACCTGAAAATAAGATTCAAACAGAGAATATGGCTGTTGAAGAAGTAAAAGCACCAAAAATGCTGTATGTTGCACTTTTACAACATATAGGGGCGCCACTAGATCCAATTGTAGCTGTTGGAGATAGGGTATTGAAAGGGCAAAAAATTGCTGATTCTCAAGCATTTATGTCATCCCCTATTCATTCACCAGTAAGTGGAACAGTTAAGAGAATAGAGGACCATGTTTTTCCATTGATGGGAAGAATAAAAACTGTAATAATTGAAAACGATGAACAGGAGACTTGGGCTGAGTTATCGAAGATAGAGAAATGGGAAAATGTAGATAGAAGAACATTATTAACAATGATAAGAGAGAAAGGTATAGTTGGTATAGGGGGAGCAAGTTTCCCTACTCATATAAAGTTAGATCCACCAGCAGATGCAAAGATAGATACACTTCTATTAAATGGAGCAGAGTGTGAGCCATATCTTAACTCTGACAATAGACTTATGATAGAGAATCCAGAGAAGATAGTAAATGGTATCAAAATTATAAAAAAGATACTTGGGGTAAATAGAGCTATTATTGGTATTGAGGAGAATAAGCCAGAGGCTATAGCTTCAATGAGAAAAGCTGTTGAGGGAACTGGTATTGAGATAGCACCACTTAAGACAAAATATCCTCAAGGGGGAGAGAAACAACTGATAAAAGCTGTATTAGATAGACAGGTTCCATCTGGAAAACTTCCATCAGCAGTTGGAGTAGTGGTACAAAATACTGGAACAGCTGCAGCTATATATGATGGTATAGTAAATGGAATACCTCTTATAGAAAAGGTAGTTACTGTTTCAGGAAAGGGGATAATCAATCCTAAAAATGTGAAGATAGCTATTGGAACACCATTCTCTTATCTATTAGATTACTGTGGTGTAAATAGAGAGATTGTAGATAAATTAGTTATGGGAGGACCTATGATGGGAATGGCTCAATTCTCAGAGGAAGCTCCTGTAATCAAGGGAACATCAGGATTGTTAGCTCTTACTAAAGAGGAGACAAATCCATATAAAACAAGAGCCTGTATAGGGTGTGGAAAGTGTGTAGAGGCTTGTCCTATGGGACTAGAACCTCTAATGTTTGCAAGACTTGCAGCATTTGAGCAATGGGAACAACTTAAAGAGTATAGTTTGATGGATTGTATAGAGTGTGGTTCATGTGCATATATCTGTCCTGCTAATAGACCATTGACAGAGGCTATAAAGATTGGAAAATCTAAATTAAGAGCTATGAAAAAATAAAAGATAACAGGAAGTGTTATTGAGTTATCAGGAGGGTAAAGTGACTAATATTTTTAAAATGGGGCCATCACCTCATATAAGAACATCAGAAACAGTTGAAAGTGTAATGTATGATGTAATTATATCATTGATACCAGCATTTCTAGTTGCTGTGTATGTCTTTGGTATAAGAGCATTTATAGTAACATCAGTGTCTATACTTACTTGTATGGTTACTGAGTATATATGTCAAAAAATAATGGGACAGGAGCCATCTATTTTTGATGGAAGTGCTATTATAACAGGGATACTTTTTGCCTTTGTAATTCCATCTATTATGCCACTACAATATGTAATCATAGGTTGTATTGTAGCTATTGGATTAGGAAAAATGGTATTTGGAGGACTTGGACACAATGTATTCAACCCCGCATTAGTAGGAAGAGCCTTTGTACAAGCTTCTTGGCCAGTGGCAATAACTACATTTGCTTATGATGGAAAGGCTGGGGCTACAGTACTTGATGCTATGAAGAGAGGGATACCTTTAGACTCATCTCTAATAGAGGGAGGAAACCAATATCTTCAAGCTTTCATTGGAAGAATGGGAGGATGTCTTGGGGAGACTTCGGCACTAGCAATACTACTTGGAGGACTTTATCTAATATATAAAGGACAGATAGATTGGAAGGTACCTACAATAATAATTGGTACAGTATTTGCACTAACTTGGGCTATGGGAGGAGATCCTCTGATGCATGTTCTATCTGGAGGGCTATATTTAGGGGCTTTCTATATGGCTACTGATATGGTTACTAGTCCACACACTCCAAAGGGTAAGATTATTCATGCTCTACTTTTAGGAGTTCTAATCTCTATGATTAGAATGAAGGGTGGATACCCAGAGGGAGTTGCATACTCTATATTGATAATGAATGGAGTTGTACCTCTTATCAACAGATATACTAAGCCTAAAAAGTTTGGTGAGGTGAAGGCTAATGAAAAATAGATTTGTACATTATGGAATTGTTCTATTGGTAATAGCTGCAGTCTCAGCTGGGATATTGGGATTAGTAAATAATTTTACAAAAACAGTTATTGCAGAAAATAATGAGAGAGCTCAAAATGAAGCTAAGAGACAGGTTCTAGCAGCAGCTAGTGAGTTTAGAGCTGGGGAAGCTGTAACTTCTGAAGAGCTAGAGTTTATACCTGGATATGATGCTAATGGAAAAAAAGTTGGATATGTAACAACTGTAGCACAACCGGGATATGCTGGGGATATAACATTTATCTTAGGAGTTAACTTAGATGGAGAGATAACTGGAGTGAGAGTTACAAACCAAGCTGAAACTCCGGGACTAGGAGCTAAGATAGCTGATGTAGAGTGGCAAGATCACTGGATTGGAAAGGATTCATCATATGAGTTCAATAAATCTGTAGACGCTTTTGCTGGGGCTACAATATCTCCAACTGCTGTTTATACAGGACTTATCAGAGCTTTAAAAGCTTATGAAACTGGGGTGAGTAACTAATGAAAACTAACTATGGAAAGATAATATTATCAGGAATTTTTAAAGAAAACCCTATATTTGTACTATTTTTAGGACTATGTCCAACACTGGGAGTTACAAGCTCAGCTATGAATGGACTTTCAATGGGACTTGCAGTTGTCGCTGTACTAGCTTGTTCAAACCTACTGATATCAGCTTTTAAAAGTTGGATACCATCTCAAGTTAGAATACCAGCATATATTATGATAATTGCCTCACTAGTTACAATAGTACAGATGTTGATGGAAGCATATACTCCAGACCTATACAAGGTACTTGGACTATTTATTCCTCTTATCGTTGTTAACTGTATTGTACTTGGAAGAGCAGAGAGTTTTGCTTCTAAAAATGGTGTGTTTGCATCTTTCTTAGATGGAATTGGATCAGGGCTTGGATTTACTCTTTCATTAACAGTATTGGGAATGATTAGAGAAGTTTTAGGAAATGGAACAGTATTTGGTATAAGAGTAACACCAGAGTCTTACTCACCAGCTCTTATCTTTGTATTGGCTCCAGGGGCATTTATAACTATTGCCTTTATAAAAGCTTTCCTTAACTATCTTGAAATGAAAAAGAGTAAGGAGGGGTAATCGTGAGTTTTGGTAGTTTATTCAGTATAATTATAGGTTCAATATTTATAAATAACGTTATTTTTGCTAAGTTCTTAGGGTGTTGTCCATTTATGGGGGTATCTAAAAAGGTAGATGCTTCTCTAGGAATGGGAATGGCTGTAACTTTCGTTATAACTATTGCTTCAGCTGTAACTTGGCTTGTTTACCATTTTCTATTAGCACCATTTGGATTGGGATATCTTCAAACTATTGCTTTTATTCTGATAATTGCTGCATTAGTTCAATTTGTTGAGATGGCTATTGCTAAAACATCACCATCACTATACAAAGCACTAGGAGTTTTCCTACCTCTTATCACTACTAACTGTGCAGTATTAGGAGTGGCTATTATCAATATTCAAGAGGGGTATAACTTCATTGAAACTGTTGTAAATGGTTTTGCAGTTGCAGTGGGATTCTCATTGGCATTAGTTTTACTAGCTGGAATTAGAGAGAGAATAGAGTATTCAGCAATTCCAGCACCATTTAGAGGAATTCCTATAGCCTTTATATGTGCAGGATTACTTGCAATGGCATTTATGGGATTCAGTGGTATGCAAATTTAAAAATTATTGGAGGTTAATATGGAAGCAATATTAATACCAGCAATTGTGCTGGGGTTAACAGGACTTGCTATGGGACTATTCCTTGCCTTTGCTTCAATTAAATTTGAAGTGGAAGTGGATCCAAAGATAGAAGCAATCAGTGGAGTTCTTCCTGGAGCAAACTGTGGAGGATGTGGATTTCCAGGATGTTCTGGATATGCTGCTGCAATAGTTGAAGAGGGAGCACCTATGTCACTATGTGCACCTGGTGGAGGAGCAGTGGCGGCTAAAATTGGAGAGATTATGGGAGCATCTGTAGATGTTTCTGGTGAGAAGGTTGTAGCTAGAGTACTTTGTCAAGGGGATAATACAAGAACTACAAAGATCTACGAGTTTGATGGAGAGATTCAAACTTGTGCAGCTATGGCACTTTACGCTGGTGGAGATAAATCTTGTATGTACTCATGTTTAGGACATGGAGATTGTGAAAAGGTGTGTCCAGTTAATGCTATCAAAGTAAACGAGAGAGGTATAGCAGAGGTAGATGAGGAGAAATGTATCTCTTGTGGACTTTGTCAAAAAGCTTGTCCTAAGAAGGTAATAGCTATGTTACCACAAAATAAAAAGGTAACAGTAACTTGCTCTTCTAGAGATAAGGGAGCTGTGGCTAAGAAAAATTGTTCTGTAGCTTGTATAGGTTGTGGAATCTGTGCTAAGAACTGTCCAGTAGAAGCTATAACAGTTATAGGAAACTTGGCTAAGATAGATCCAGCTAAGTGTATCTCTTGTGGAATCTGTGCTACTAAGTGTCCTACAAAGGCTATTGTTAGTGATGTAGAGTTGAAGAAAGCAGAGATTATAGAGGAGAACTGTAAGGGATGTACAGCTTGTGCTAGAAAGTGTCCAGTAGGAGCTATCGAGGGAGCTGTTAAGGAGAAACACCATGTAATTCCAGAAAAATGTGTAGGTTGTGGAATCTGTTTTGACACTTGTAAGTTTAAAGCTATAAAATTGAATGTTATTAAGTAAAATAAGATATAAAAAAAGATAGGAGTCCCCTATCTTTTTTCTTTCTATTTTTCTTTTCTATAAAGAGAAGTAGAGAAGATAATCAAAAGAGGGAATATCTCCAATCTCCCAAGTAGCATAAAGAATGTTATGATTATCTTAGATGTATAGGAAAATCCAGAGTAGTTATACTCAGGTCCAACTATACCAAATCCTGTTCCGGCATTGTTGAAGATAGCAGCTGCAGCACTGAAACATGAAAAGAAATCAGGTATCTCCAATGATAGAATAATCAAAAGAAAAGCAAAAAACATAATATATACAAGTAGATAGCTAGTTATACTACCTTGTAATTCATCAGTTATCTTTTTTCCACTCATCTGAATAGTCATCTTTCTATTGGGAGTGGTAACCCTTTTGATAGTTCTAAAGAATATCTTACCAAGTATAATCACACGAGAAACCTTTAATCCACCAGCAGTAGAACCAGCACATCCCCCTATAAATATAAGGAAGAGGAGAACTATTTGAGAAAATAGTGGCCAATCACCAAAGTTAACAGTGGCAAAGGCTGTACTGGTAATAAGTGAGGAAACAGTAAAAAATACGTCTTTTATAAGAAGCTTTATACTGTTATATCTCGATGCTAGATTTAAACAGATTAGAATAAAACTCCCAAAGATAAATCCTATATACCATTTCAACTCTTCATTTTTGAAGAAATCTTTAAATTTTCCCATCATAATAAAGTAAAACATATTAAAATTTATACCAAAAACTAGCATACCGATAGCTAGAATATACTCAATAGAGCTATTGTTGTAATAAGCTATACTATTATTTTTCATAGAGAAACCACCTGTTCCAGCGGTACCAAAGGCATGAATAATAGCATCAAAGAGAGGCATACCAGCCATTCTAAGAGCTATGATTAAGATAATAGTTAGAGCTACATAGATAAGGTAGAGTATCCTTGAGTTATATGACATCTTAGAAACCAACTTACCAAATACAGGACCTGGTACCTCTGCCTTCATTATATATGTACTAGGAGTACTGTTCTGTGGAATGATAGCAATTATCAAAACTAGCATTCCCATTCCACCTATGAATAGAGTAAAACTTCTCCAAAAGAGAAGAGAATTACTAAGAACTTCAATATCTGGAATAACTGTGGCACCAGTAGTGGTAAATCCACTCACTATTTCAAATACAGAGTCTATATATGAAGGAACCTCACCACTGATACACAGGGGAAGGGCTCCAAATAGTGACATAAATATCCAAGAGAGGGAAACTATAGCAAACCCTTCCTTTGTAAATACCTTCTCATCCTTTGGTTTCTCCTTAGGCAGAATTTTTGTAAATAGAAATATTAAAAGTATAGTCATAGCATATGAAAATTTCAATCTCCAACTCTCTTGATAATAGAAGCTAATCAGTAGAGGAATAGCTAAAAATATCATCTCAAGAGAGAGGATTGTCTTGATTGTGTAAAAAATAATCCTTTTATTCATCTAAAATCCTACCTCAAAATATCATCAATATCATCTATATACTTGTTTTTAGTTATTAAAATTACATGATCCCCATATCTGATAATATCGTTTCCAGTAGGGAAGATGATCTCATTTCCTCTGATTATACTAGAGATAATATTATTCTCTTTTATCTTTAGATCTCTAAGTGGAATATTTAGAAGTTTACTGTCCTTTACCATCTTAAATTCTACAGCTTCTACCTCATTATTAAGAATTCTATAAAGAGTAATTATATTGTTACCTCTTTGGTTCATATGAGCTCTTACAAATTTTACTATAAAGTTAGATATTATCTGCTTTGGATTAACTATTGATTGAAGATCATCTAGCTTTAAGAAATTGAATATATCAATAGTACTAACCTTTGTAATAGTCTTTCTTATCCCCATCTTACTAGCATACATAGATAGAAGTATATTCTCCTCATCTATACCAGTAAGAGAGACAAAGGCGTCGTAATCTTTGAATCTTTCCTCTTCTAAAAGGTTGATATCCACTCCATTTCCATTTATTACAGTGACATTTTCATAGTGCTCACTTAAGAACTCAGCTTTCTTCTCATCTAGCTCCACTATCTTTATATCCAGCTTTTTCTTAAGTAGCATCTCAGTTAGGAAGTAGGCTATTCTTCCTCCCCCAACTATGAATACAGAGTTTATCTTAAATGCTTGTTGCTTTAAGTCTCTATAGAACCTTTTAATCTCATCAGGTGTTCCAGTGATATATATCTTGTCATTCTCCTTTAGTATGAAGTTACCATTTGGAATGTAGATCTCATCATCTCTTTGTATTGTACAGATGATTATCTTAGCACTAGAAAATTTAGAGAGCTCATATATCTTCTTATCACAAAGTAAGCTATCCTCATCTATTGACATCTCAATTAGATTTATCCTATTGTTTGAGAAACTCTCAACATTTAGAGCATTTGGGAAGAAGATGTTTCTAGCTATAAAGGTTGCTGCCTGTACATCAGGGTTTAGGATAAGGTCTATCCCCAGTGAGCTACTCATAAAGTCTAAGTCTGTTGAGTAACCAGGCTCTCTAACCCTAGCTATAGTATATTTTGCCCCCAATTTTTTTGCCATTATTGATGATATTATATTTATCTCATCAGATTCAGTAACAGCTATGAATACATCGGCTCCCTTTACACCAGCCTCTCTTAAAATCTCTAAGGTAGCACCATTTCCAAGTACCCCCATCACATCAAAATCAGAGATAATTTTATCTAAAATCTTTTCATCTTTTTCAATAAGAACTATATCATTTCCTTCAGCAGAAAGGTCTTTACAAAGGACTTCCCCAACCTTTCCTGCACCTACTACAATAATTTTCATTGAATTTTTCTCCTCACTATTAAATATTTAATATACCTAAATCTAATCTCAATTATAGCATAATATATAGAAAAAAAATAGAATCTGATAATTAAATAAAAAGAGAGGTACTGGTATATCTCTCTTTTTCTTGAATATTTAAACTCGTTATGATAGTTACACTTGTAGTAATATCTAAGAATCTATACTGATTAAGCTTTATGTGGAAGAGCTCTGGTAGGTATTTCAACTTTTCTATTATTGTAAAAGACTTCTAACTTATTTAGTGTGTTCATTTAAAATCTCCTCAATAGAATTGTAGTGTCTTTGAGAGAAAAGATTGAACATCTCATCAGACCTACCTAGTATAATAGCAATTTTTGAAAGAGATAGAAGAGAAATTTCGCCAGTATTTTCAAATCTTTTAATTGAACCTAAACTCACCCCCGTAACTTTGGCAAATTGCTCTTGAGTCATCTTCATCTCTTTTCTTCTAAGTCTTACATTTTTAGCAATTTCAAGTTGTATATCTCTAGGTGTTTTAAAA
>UMEL01048375.1_pt1 | contig 16259 bp, 16 predicted proteins | sample 1964741 | NCBI WGS metagenome assembly UMEL01 (sample SAMEA4836019, study PRJEB28245) | human gut metagenome | biome: gut microbiome; material: fecal sample | place: Denmark | collected 2008
CAGAGCAGGAAGAATGGAAAGTGAATTTGATATCTCAGGAAGAGAAACAGGAGCAAAAGTGGAAGGAACATACAAAAATCTATTCTTAGGAGCAAGTGCAGAGTATGGATATAGATATGATTTAAGTGAAAAAACATACTTAGAACCACAAGTGCAATTACAATATACATATATAGATGGAACAGATTATACAACAAATCAAGAAACAAAAGTAGAATTAGATGAAATTCATAGTGTAATAGGACGTGCAGGAGCAAGATTAGGACATGACTTCTATAATAAAGAAGGAAATAAAACAGCTACATTATATGCAAAAGCAGATATAAACCATGAATTTTTAGGGGACCAAAGAGTAAAAGCAAAAGATAAAACAGGGGTAATAGATAAAAAATATGAAAACGATGCAACATGGTACGATATAGGAATAGGAGCATCAAAAGATGTAACACCAGATTTTAACGTATATATGGATGTAGAAAGACAAATAGGAAGAACAAGAGATGACCAAAGCTGGCAATTTAACTTAGGATTTAGATACAGATTTAATGATGTAAAAGATTTAAATCCAGTTGTGATGTTGAGAGACTTTACTATGAAAGCAGATAACTATTTTGATTTTGATAAATCAGAATTAAAACCTGAAGGAAAAAAAGTAGTAAAAGAGATCTCAAATGAATTAACAAGAGAAAATGCTACAGGAACATTAAAAATAGAAGGACATACAGATTCAATAGGAACAAATGAATATAACCAAAAATTATCAGAAAGAAGAGCCCAATCTGTTGAAAATGAATTTAAACAAAATATAACAACAGATAAAATTAAATATGAAACAAGAGGTTATGGAGAAGAAAGACCAATAGCAGACAATGCTACTAAAGAGGGAAGAGCAAAAAATAGAAGAGTTGAAATCAACTTTGGAGGAACAATAGAGAATTAGTGTGAAAGACTTAAAGGGATTACTTTAAGTAATTTCTTTAAGTTAATTTGGGAAAAGGAGTGTTAAAAATGAAGAAATTTTTATTATTAGGATTTATATTATTGATGGCAGGATGTAGTAATACTCCACCAAAAGTAGAATTAACACCAACTGAGGTTACTCAATTAAATGGAGATACAAATAAGGGAGCAGAGCTTCTAATAAGAAAAGCTATTTTAAATGATATGTCAAAGTATAACTATACATCAACTGAAAAAAATAATTTACAATTAATGGAAGAGAATTTAGAGATAGAGTATTATTTGAATACAGTTGCAGCTAAGAAGGTAAATATATCAGATGAAGAGGTTGTAGCTGTCTATAATAATAATAGGGATAAATTAAAGGGGATAAAAGCAGAAGTAGCTTTACCTCAAATAAGAGAACAGCTATATTTACAACAGATAAATAATGAAAAGGTAAACTATATAAATTCATTAGTTGAAAAATACCAATTAAATAGTAAATTAAATTCACATTTTCCAAAAGAAGCTGTGGAAACAGTAAAAGAATAAAATTACTAGCTAAAAAAGGAGTATTATAAATTAAGATTAATCCCCACTCAATCTTTTTAATACTCCTTTTTTTTATTAAAATTTCTATTTATTTTCTTTTAAAGATTTATATTTTTCAACTTTATCTGGAAAATATTTTTGTAAAATTTGAAAATAAGTACCATCGTTATCAAGTTTTAAAATAGCTTGATTAATTTGTTCAGCTAATTTAGTTTCTCCTTTTCTAAGAGCAATAGAAGCTCCAGGTTGAGTATCAATTACAACATCAACTTTTTTAAGACCACTCATAGATTTTAGATATTCTTCTCCAGTTACATCTGCAATAATAACAGCATCAATCTTATTATTTTGTAAATCCATTAATGCTCCAGTCCAAGAGTTGTATAATTGAGGAGTAGCTCCAAGTTCTTTTGCAAACTCTTCTTGAATAGTTCCGATTTGAACTCCTACTTTTTTCCCCTTTAATTCTTCTTTTTTAACTAGAGGACTATTTTCATTTACAATAACAAAATGTTCATCAGAAGAGATTAACATATAAGGCATAGAGAAAGTAACAGCTTTTTGTCTTTCTGGAGTTTGTGACATACCAGCAATAACAGCATCAATTTTTTTCATTTGAAGAGCTGGAAGTAGTCCATCAAATCCCATATTGCTCCATACGATTTCATAACCTAATTCTTTTCCAATGGCGTCCATAAGCTCGATATCAAATCCTACCATCTTTCCATTTTCAAGATATTCGTAAGGCATAAATTCAGCATTTGTACCTACATACAGTTTTTTAGCAGAAAATGATAGTGAAGATAAAACCAACATTAATAATAAGATAACTTTTTTCATAAAAATCCCTCCATATTTTATATAAGTTTATTTAGAACAATTTTGAAATTCCTCTTTAATCTCTTTTAAAAGTTGAGGATTAGTAAATATATCTATAGCTGTAAGAGCCATAGCAATAGCAGCTTCTTTCATTCCTTTATAGGCTTCAGGTTGGATAGTAGCACAAGCAAATTCTACACTGTGACCAGTTAGATGGTTTGTAGTAAGTGGGAATGATGGATGTATAGTAGGACAACAATGGCTTACATCACCCATATCAGTTGAACCAAATCCCTTTTTATCTACAATCTTTGTAACACCTTGAAGTTTTAAGTTTTTCTCATAAGTTTCAGACAATTTTTTATTTGTAACAAGGTTAGCAAAACTAGTCTCGTAGTTTTCCATCTCAAGTGTAGTACCAGTAGCAATAGCAGCTCCTCTAGCACAGTTTTTAACTTTTTCAACCAATTCCTTTAAATAAGATAAAGTTTCAGCTCTTACATAGAAATTAGCAACAGCTAAATCTGGAATAATATTAGCAGCTTTTCCACCATTACTAATGATTCCATGAATTCTAGCAGTCTCTACTGTTTGTTGTCTTAGTGCATTGATAGAATTAAATAACATAAGTACTCCATCAAGAGCATTGATTCCCTCATGTGGAGAACCGGCAGCATGGGCTGTTTTACCTTTAAATGTAAATTGAATAGCTTCCATAGCTTGAGATTTTCCACTTCTAGTATGAGCCTCTCCAGTAGGATGAACAGCCATAGCTATATCAATATCATTAAAGATTCCAGCTTTAGCCATATCAACTTTAGCTCCACAAGTTTCTTCAGCAGGTGTACCAATTACCAATATTTCACCAGCTATATCTCCTATAACTTCTTTTAAAAGTATTCCAGTTGCAACACTAGTTACACCAAAAATATTGTGTCCACAACCATGTCCTATTCCAGGAAGAGCATCATACTCAGCAAGGATAGCTACTTTAACTCCTCCATTTCCAGATTTATATCTTCCTATAAAAGCTGTAGGAATATTAGCAAAATTATCAGAAGTCTCAAAACCATGTTTTTTTAAAAGTTGAGTAAGTGTACTACAAGCTTTAAACTCCTTGTGTCCAAGTTCAGGGTTATTGTAGATATACTCATTTGCTTCTTTAAACTCCTCAAGATAATTATCAAAGATTTTTGAAAGTTTTTCTTTTAATTGTTCCATTTTTCCCTCCCGATGTAAATAAATAAAAAAAAGTCAATACACCTTATATGTATTGACTCAAAATTTTTCTATGTTAAAAATTGCCAATAGAAATTTCTATAAGCTTAGAGCAATATTAATACTAGGTATATACAAAGATAAGGTATTCAATTTTATATTAAATTTCCTTAACTTTAATGTCCTTAGTAACATATTGTTCCTCCCCCTTTTCAAAACTTCTATTTGAAATATATATACCACATTCAGAAAGAAATGTCAAACTTTTTTAAATTTTTTTATCTTCAAGTAACTCTAATTTTCTCATATTTTCACCTTTTAAGATGTATATTAAATCAAATACAAGGTGAAGTATGTGGTCAGCAAATCTCTCTAATTTTTTACAAAGTAGGATTAATTCAGTTCCACTTTGAATATTTTCAGGTTTTTTCTTCATAAGTTCAATAATATTTTCAATATCAGTTTTAGTTAAATCATCAATCTCTTCATCCATAGTTAAAAGTGAGAAAAGAATCTTCTCATCATTTTTTATAAAGGCATTGATATATCCTTCATAAATATTTTTTGTTTTTAGAGCTATTGGATAAATAGTGTTTTTTAATTCAGCTGCCATTTCAGTAGAACTTTCTTCAATAGACTTTATAATTTTTAAGTTAGCTTTTAAAAGGTCTCCCATTCTTTCAGTAAGTCTAGCACTATTAATTAACATTATAAGAAGTCTTAAGTTTCCAGCAGCTGGTTGGAATCTAGCCATTGTAAAGATAGAATCCTCTTTTATCTTAACTTCAAAGTTATTAATAGTATCTTCAAGTAGTAAGCACTCTCCATAAAGAGCTGTATCAAATGAAGATTTTTCAAACATCTCAAGATTGATATCTAGAACTCTATTAAGATTTTTTAAAAGCTCTAAGTAATGCTCTCTCAATCCTTTTATACTTTCATCTAGGTTTTTCATAATATCCTCCTATCCAAATTTTCCTGTTATATAGTCTTCTGTTTTTTTCTTGTGTGGTGTTGTAAATATAAGCTCAGTCTTATCGAACTCTTCTAATACTCCTTGATAGAAAAATCCAGTGTATTCAGAAATTCTTGAAGCTTGTTGCATATTATGTGTAACGATGATAATACTATATTTTTCTTCAAGTTGTCTTATTAGCTCTTCTATTTTTGATGTAGATATAGGGTCAAGAGCAGATGTAGGCTCATCCATTAGAAGAATTTCTGGATTGATAGAGATAGCTCTTGCTATACATAATCTTTGTTGTTGACCTCCAGAAAGTCCAAGTGATGATTTATGAAGTTTATCTTTAACCTCGTCCCAAAGAGCAACTGATTTTAGAGAAGTTTCAACTATTTCATCTAATTTATCTTTATCTTTTTCCCCATGTAATTTAGGAGCATAAACAAGATTTTCATAGATACTCTTAGGGAATGGATTTGGTTTTTGGAAAACCATTCCTATTTTTTTTCTAAGTTCAACAATATCATAGTCTTTATCGAAGATATTTTTACCATCAAAGATGATGTTTCCTTCATATTTAACATTAGGAATTAAGTCGTTCATTCTGTTGATAGATCTTAAAAACGTAGATTTTCCACAACCAGAAGGCCCTATTAGAGCAGTAACTTTATTCTTTTTTATTTCCATATTAATATCTTTTAATGCTTTAAAATCACCATAGTAAAAGTTAAAATCTTTTACTAAAATTCTTGTATCATTAGAATTCATATTTCCTCCTAAAACTCTATAAAATCTTTTCGTTATTTATTTTTCGAATTAAATCTTTGTCTAACAAAAGCTCCAAACAGGTTAAAGCTAAGTGTTATTAAAACAAGAACAAATAGTGTTCCACTTATAAAAGAAGCAGGCATATTAGGTACTTGTGTAGATATAACATATAGGTGATATGGTAGAGCCATAACTTGATCCCAATATGATATTGGTAAGAAAGGCAGATAGAAAGCTACAGCTGTAAACATAATTGGAGCTGTTTCTCCTGCTGCTCTTGATATACTTAAGATAACTCCTGTTAAAATTCCAGGCATAGCTGCAGGAAGAATTACCTTAGTTGTAGTTTCCCATTTTGTAGCACCAAGAGCAAGTGAAGCTTCTCTTAGATGCTTAGGAATAGCAAGTAGAGACTCTCTAGTAGCTGTTATAATAACAGGTAAACACATTATTCCTAATGTTAATGAACCTGAAAGAATCGAAACATCAAAACCTAAGAAAATTACAAATAGTGCCATACCAAATAAACCGTAGATTATACTTGGAATACCAGCTAGATTTATAATTGTAAGATTTATAATTCTAGTCAACATATTATCTTTAGCATACTCTACTAAGTATACTCCTGTCAAGATACCAAATGGAACAGATACAATAATTGTTCCAAGTGTTAACCAAAGAGTTCCTACTATTGCTGGAAAGATTCCTCCAGCTCTCATTCCATTAGAAGGCATCTCAGTTAGGAAACTCCAAGATATTGATGGAATACCAGTGTAGAAGATATATCCTATTATTAAAAATACAGGAATTATAGTAAGTAGTGTCATTAATTTTATTATTAATTCAAGCACAGTGGCTTTTGATTTTTTTATAATAAGCATCTTTTCCTCCTAAAATTACATCTCTCTTGCTTTTCTTATAAATCTATCAGCGATACAGTTAGTTATGAAACTTATTATGAAAAGAACAATTCCAATAGCAAATAGAGCATAGTAGTGTGTACTTCCTTGTACAACTTCTCCCATCTCAGCAGCTATAGTAGCTGTTAATGTTCTTACTGCCGAAAGAGGTGTTGTAGCTAAAATTGGTGAGTTACCTGTGATCATAAGTACAGTAAGTGTTTCTCCGATAATTCTTCCAAATCCTAACATGATACCAGCAAATATTCCTGGGAAAGCTGCTGGAAGAAGAATATTAAATATTGTTTCAACTTTGTTTGCTCCAAGGGCAAGTGAAGCTTCTTTATAAGATTTATCAAGAGCCTTTAAAGAATCATCAGCTATACTGATTATTGTAGGAAGAGCCATGAAGGCAAGCATTATTCCACCAGTAAGTGCTGTTAGACCACTTGGAAGATTGAATAACTCTTTAATAGGACCAGATAAAACATATAGCCCGATAACTCCAAGAACAACAGATGGAATAGCTGACATTGTTTCAATAACAACTTTTAAAATTGTTCTTATTTTAGGTGAAGCATATTCAGCTATGTAAATTGCTGTAAAAATTCCAATTGGAACGGCTATAACTAAAGCTACGATAGTAACCCAGAAAGAACCAACTAAAAGAGGTAAAAGCCCATATAACTCAGATAGAGATATCCACTTTTTACCAAAGAAGAAATCTAAAATTGGATATGAAGAGAAAAACTTCAGTCCATTAACAACTATAAATAAGAAAATTAGAAATATTATTAGTATATTTGAAACACCAACTCCGAAAAGAACATGTTTCATGGCATTATCTTTTATTCTTCTTATGCCTTGCATAAAAACCTCCTAAAATACATCAAATTACATTAATTTATATAACGAAATAATAATAAAATATTTGTGTAAAAAGAGTATTAATTTAATGTTAAAATTATGTAAAAAAATTTTTACATAAAATTTACATTGAATTAATATTAGATTTACAGAGAAATATTATATTTAATGTGTAAAATGTGAAAAAGAAAAATAAATTGGAGGGAATGAAATGAATATTTTTAAAAAAGGTTTATTAGGAATGTTAGTTGTAACAGGATTATTATTAAGTGCAAATACAGCGGAAGCTAGATCAAAGGTTATCCAAGTTAAAGGATCAGATACTATATTAAATGTGTCTCAATCAATAGCTGAAAACTTTATGAAAGAGAATAGAAAAGCAAGAATAGCTGTTACAGGTGGAGGTTCAGGAGTAGGAATTTCAGCTCTTATCAATGGAACAACAGATATAGCTATGGCTTCAAGAAATATAAAATCTAAAGAGTTAGAGCAAGCAAAAGCAAAAGGATTAGATGTAAAAGAAGTAGTATTAGGATTTGATGGGATAACAATAATAACAAACCACTCAAATCCGGTAAAAGATATTGATGATGTAACATTAGGAAAAGTATTTAGAGGAGAGATCACTAACTGGAAAGAGTTAGGAGGAGACGATGCTCCAATCGTTGTACTATCAAGAGATTCATCATCAGGAACACACGAATTCTTTAAAGAGCATATAATCAGAGAAAATAATACTAAAAAAGATTTAGAATATGGACCAAAAACTTTATATATGCCATCTAATGAAGCTATAAAACAAGAGATAAAATCAAATAAATATGCAATTGGATATATTGGAATGGGATATATGGATGATTCAGTAGAAGCTATAAAAGTAGATGGAGTAGAAGCGAGTGTAGAGAATGTAGCAAATAAAAAATATCCAATAGCTAGAGAAGTATATTGGTATGTAGATAATAAAGCATCAGATAATGTAAAAAATCTTGTAGATTATGCACTTTCTCCTAAAGGGCAAGAATTAGTTAAAGAGGAAGGATTTGTTCCTGTTAAATAAGATACTCAAAACTAAATAAATAATTATTAAGAGAGAGCCTTAAAAATAGTCAAAAGTTGTAAAAATCCTTTTACTTTTTGGGCTCTCTCTTTTATAATTTATATAGAGATTAAAAAACTATGTGGAGGCAAGATGAAAGTATTAGTAGTAGAGGATGATAAAGAGATACAGGAATTAATAGCATATTTTTTAACAAAAGAGGGGTATGAAGTCGATCAAGCAGATGATGGCTTGGAAGGACTTAGACTTTTGAAAGAGAAGCAACATAATTTGGTAGTTTTAGATTTAATGTTACCTAATTTAGATGGAAAGAATTTTACTAAGATAGTAAAAGGAATATCATCAGAATATGGAAATCCAGCTATTATTATGTTGACTGCCAAAACAGAGATAGAAGATGTTTTAGAAGGATTAGAGATAGGTGCTGATGACTATATGAAAAAACCATTTGATCCAAGAGAGCTGGTATTGAGAGTTAAGAGGTTTTTTAAAGAGGAGAAGAGAGAGGAAGAGGTTAGTAGAAAATATGAATTTTTAGATCTAGTAATAGAGGACGACAAGCATAGAGTTCTTTATAATAAAGAGGAAGTTGAGCTTTCTAAAAAAGAGTATGACCTATTACTTATGTTAGTATTAAATAAAAATTTAGTTATAACTAGAGAGAAAATATTAGATAAGATTTGGAAAAGTAATTATTATACTGGGGATAGAACAGTTGATGTTTATATATCAAAATTAAGAGATAAACTTCCAGAGATAAGCGAATATATAAAGACAATAAAAGGAGTTGGATACAAATTAGAAGAAAAGAGATAGTAATATTAATATTGATATTAATATTAGAGGGGATATTTATAGGAATAAATTCAAAAATACTTTCAAATCTGTATCAAGAAAGAGCAAAACAGATTTTAAAAGAGGATACAATATTAGTTAAATTAGTAGCAGAAGGAAACCCTAGAACCAAGTATCAAGAGTTATTTTCAAATAATGCTCTAAGATTTACTTTGGTAGATTTAACAGGAAGAGTTGTATTTGACTCTAAAAAGACAGAGGAAGAGGAGAAAAAGATGGAGAATCACCTCCAAAGAGAGGAGATTCAAGAGGCGATAGAGAAAAAAGAGAGTTTTAAGATTAGATATAGTAAAACTTTTGATACGGAGATGGCTTATTATGCTGTTTATGTAAAAAATAGTATGGGAGAGGAATATATACTGAGAACAGCTAGTGATTATAGTGAAGAGCTTTTACAGATAAAAGAGTTCCTATTTGTGCAGATATTATTTTTCTTAATTTTAAACTACGCTATTCACTTTTTCTATAAAAATTATATAAAAAGAGATTTCTATACAAAGATAAAGAGAATGAGAAAATTTCTTGAAAGTGGAGAACTAGAGAAGATAAACTATTCTAAAGATGAGTACTGGCTTTTTGAGTTTTGGGATATATTAAAGGATTGGCAGGGAAAAAATTTAGAAAATATTTCAAGGTTAGAAAAAGAGAGAAGAATACTTTCAGAAGTTTTACACTCAGTAGACTTATTTATAGGGCTTTTAGATAGTGATGGAAAGTTTATAGTAAAAAATACCTCATTGAAATATATAGTTGATCCATATGAGGAGAAATATCTTGAGGCTATAAAATTTTTAGAGTTAATAAATCCGATAAAAAATGGTTTAATAACTAAAAAAGATTATAGAGAGGATATATATATTCAAAGTTTAAAGAAACATTTTCTTTTTACAATGAAATACCTTGAATTTAGCAATAGATATATTATAACAATAAAGGATATAACTAATACTAAAGAAGCAGTAGAGGTTCAGAAAACATTTATAAATAATGTAAGTCATGAATTAAAAACACCTCTTACTAATATAAAGGGGTATCTAATAGCTTTAGAAGATGCACCAGAAACTATGAGGAAAAAATTTCTAAATACTATTAAAACTAATGTAGAGAGATTAGAAAATATTGTTTTAGATTTTTTAAATATCTCAAAAATAGAGAATTCAAATCTTATTAATATCTCACAGGTAGGAGTTGAAAAGCTAAAAAAAGAACTTTTAGATATACTTGCGGGAAAAATTAATGAGAAAAAAGCTCAGGTAGAGTTTATAATAGAGTTGACAGATAGAAGAGATTATTTAAAAGTAGATTCTGAAAAATTATCAATGATATTAAAAAACCTTATTGAAAATGGTATTGTCTATAATAAAAATTCTGAACCAAAGGTAACTGTAAAGATAGTTGAAAGAGGAGATAGATATAACATAGCTGTAGAAGATAATGGAATGGGAATACCAATCTATGAGCAGGATAAAATTTTTGAAAGATTCTATAGAGTGGACAAAGCTAGAACGAGTAACTTAGGTGGAACAGGATTGGGGCTATCTATAGTGAAAACCCTTGTAGAGAAATGTGGTGGAGGTTTAAGTATAGACTCTATTGAAGGAAAGGGAACTGTATTTTCTTTCTACATTTCAAAATAAAGTATAGACTAGATTAACAGAAATATGATATTATTAAATAGTGTATAAAATACAGAGAAAAGGGGTAAAAAAATGGCAAAAGTAAAACATATTATAACAGCTTATAAAGCACAGATGAATCCACAAGTAAATGGAGTTATAGATATATTTGGAGAGTTTGATAACCTTATTCAACCGATGTTTCCATTCCCAATGGCAAATCTTTCTGTTGTAGTAACTATGGAAGGATTAGAGAGACCAACTATGTTTGAAGTAAGATTAAATGCTCCAGATGATACTTTAATAACAAAGGGAGAGTTTGGAATTTTACCAGATCCTTTTGGAGTAGGAAAGAAAATTTTAGATTTAGAAAAATTCTTAGTTGGAGAAAGAGGGAAATATACAATAGATATATTTGAGAAAGTAGCTCAAGATAAGGTAAAATTTATCTCAACTGAGGATCTATTCATAGCTGATTATCCACCTCAAAGAAGATTATCAGATGAAGATAAAGCTAAAATTTTAGCAACAGAGGGAGTAATCAAAACAGTTAGAACTGAATTTAAAGCTGGAGATGAAATTATTAAGCTTCAAGTAAACCTAGATAAGAATGCTACTATAGATGAAGGACATATTGCTATTCCAGAAAATGATAGATTAACAGTAGGAGAAAGAGTATTTGACCTAACAGGAATTAGAAGACAAATAGAGTGGCTATTTGGAAATCCATTACCAAAAGCTCCAGAAAAAACTGAAGAGCAAGCAGATAAAACAGTTGAAAAAGTTGAGGAAAATCAATAAAAAAACCTTGACATAATAAAGGAAAACTAATATAATAGTAAGGTATATTAAACCTTTCCCACAAAGGACCGTTGCGTTATATTAGAACGATATAACATAATTAGGAGGAAATTTTAAAGTGAAAAAGTATACTTTTATGCAAAGAAAAGAAGATGTTGTTAGAGAATGGCATCACTATGACGCTGAAGGGCAAATATTAGGAAGATTAGCAGTTGAGATTGCTAAAAAATTAATGGGTAAAGAGAAAATAACTTTTACTCCACACGTTGACGGAGGAGACTTCGTAGTAGTTACAAACGTTGAGAAAATAGCTGTAACTGGAAAAAAATTAACAGATAAGAAATACTATAACCACTCAGGATTCCCAGGAGGAATAAGAGAAAGAAGATTAGGAGAAATCCTAGAGAAAAAGCCAGAAGAACTATTAATGCTAGCTGTTAAGAGAATGCTTCCAAAAAATAAATTAGGAAGACAACAATTAACTAGATTAAGAGTATTTGCTGGAGCAGAGCACGCTCATACTGCACAAAAACCAGTAAAGGTAGAATTTTAATAGGGGGTAAATGACAGTGGCTGAAATGATTCAATATAGAGGAACTGGTAGAAGAAAAACTTCTGTAGCAAGAGTAAGATTAATTCCTGGAGGAAAAGGAATTGAAATAAACGGAAAAACTATGGCTGACTACTTTGGAGGAAGAGAAATCCTTTCTAAAATAGTTGAGCAACCTTTAGCTTTAACAGAAACTTTAGATAAATTTGAAGTTAAAGTTAATGTAATCGGAGGAGGAAACTCTGGACAAGCTGGAGCTATCAGACACGGAGTAGCAAGAGCTTTAATATTAGCTGACGAGACTTTAAAAGGTGCTTTAAAAGAAGCTGGATTCTTAACTAGAGACTCAAGAATGGTTGAAAGAAAGAAATACGGAAAGAAAAAAGCAAGAAGATCTCCTCAATTCTCAAAAAGATAATTGCATGGAATTTATATACCTCACAAACTCAATGTTTGTGAGGTTTTTTCTTTATCTGAAGTTTTAAAAAGTTAAGAAAAATGATAGCCGTAGGTAACACACAGGTAACATACAGGTAACAAAGTAATTTTTCTCTAACTAGCTAAAAATAGTACTTTGTAGAGAGTTTTTAAGGAGTCTTAAAATTTTGATAAATTGGGAATGAATATGCTTTAAAATTCTCTAAAAAATATTATTTTACTTAATAAAAAATGGAAATCTATATACCTAAAAATAGATATATAAATTTCCATAGTAGAGCTATTTATTTTTATCATATCACATTATTTTAACGAAAAGTGTGGAAATTTACACACTTTTTTAAAGAATAATGTGTAAACCTCCACATAATTTATTATTTTATTAACTCTACATTTTTTCTTAATTCTTCAATATCTTTATGAGTATATATTTTTTCAGTTGTAGCATAGCTTTCATGTCCTATCATCTTCTTAATAGCAGTAGCATTTGCATTAGCATTACTAAGAAGTGTAGCAAAGGTATGACGGCAATCATGAGGTCTATGTTTCATATTTAGTTGCTCCATAATGGGAATGAATTTTTCTCTGTAGTAGTTATCATACTTCATCTTTTTACCTTTAAAATTAATAATTAGATACTGATTATCTTTATTATATCTCTTTTCAATTAAAGGTAATATTTTGGGATGAATAGGTACTAATCTATTTTTACCTGCTTCTGTTTTTAATCCTCCAGTCATAGTCATATTAATAAGGTCTATATTCTTAGTTTCAAGTTCCAGTAATTCTCCTATTCTAAAACCACTATATATCATAATAAGTATAGTATCTATAAATTCAATATCATTTATATGCTTCCATAGTAACTCTATCTCTTTATTACTAAATGGCTCTCTCTTACTCTCTTCACTAGATTTTCCAATATCAACAAATTCACTATAATCTTTTGTTATAATATCATTTTGCATAGCATAGGCAAACATTTGTCCAAATAGAAATTTTATCTTCTTTTTAGTAGCTTGTCCTTTAGAACAGTTATCTATTGCTTCTTGTAAATGTCTAGCTTTAATATCTTTTATTTTCATATTATGAAGCTTTTCAACATTATTATAAGCAGATTGATAACCTAGTATAGCAGAATGACTAACTTTAGGATATTTAAGTTTACTCCATTTTTCATATACATCTTTAAATAAGATATTTGCCAAATCTAAATCATATGGATTATCTAAATAATCAATCAGAGCCTTTTGAGCTTCTTTTTGTGTAGCGTATGTTCCTATTAATTTTCTAATTTGTTTTCCTCCCTCTTCCCAACCCAGTGTAATTCGTACCATAAAGGGTTTTTTCCTATTTCCCTTAAGTTTTACAATACTTCCATTTCCATTGGCTTTTCTCAATTTTATCATCTCCTTTAAAATATAGCTTTATTAAAAATACCAGAGATGATATACTCTAATTGCGGTAAGGGTATATTCTCTGGTATTAATAACCTAGAATACTCTTGAGTCTATTTAGATGACAGTCTGAATAGGCTCTTTTATATTTAGATACTCATATAGTCTAGTAGCATTGATATAGTATATCCAATGTTTAGACCCTTCCTTTTTGATAGCACTAGCAAACTCTGGGAACTTACCATGCTGTATAAAGACTCTCAATGTTTGTACTGGTAGCCCTAGTAATTGAGCTGCCTTTTCAGTTTTTATTCTTTGTGATTTCATTTTTCTTATCTCCCCCTTCACTTTATGATATATATTTATTTTTGGTATAGAATATAGGGGCAAAGTTAACTAACTGTATTTGTTGCTCATTAGTTATTCCTATATTTTTATTTTTTAGGTCATCTAACTTTATATTAGGATATAGCTTACAAAAATCTTTTTTACTGTTTTCTACATCAAATGAATCAATATTAGGATTTGCTAAGAGAGTGAGATTAATATTCTCTTTATTCCCTTTTGTAAATAAAACGAGATCATTTATACGTTCAATAGCTTTTCCAAGAGCATATGTCAACTCTGCAATCTTTTGTCTATCTTTTTCTTGTTGAGTTTTGAGTAAGCTTATTTCAGCAGCAAGATCATTTTTCTCAGCTAGTAGATAATCAAATTCTTTTATAGAAAAATAGTTACTAGCCAAAGGAACATATCGCTGTTTCAAAATTATTTCATCAGCAGAGAGAGTTAAAATTTCTGGAATAAATTGAGGGGTATGCTCTTGAAAGTATTTTTTCTCAAAAATATTTTCTAGTTTTCCTATCCTATCTAAGGCAATCTTATACCATACTGTTTCTTCTTTTAATTTGATAAGAGCTCTATGTTCTAAGAAGTGGGCTTCTTCTATAGTTGAATTTTCAGGCAAGTAATTAAGTATTAAAGCTAATGCTATTTTTCGACCATTTTCATTTTTGTAGTAAAAAGGCTTGTACTCCCCATTTTTTAAATTAACAATAGAATCAGATATAGCTTCAAATCCTTTAAATTTACAACTCTTTGTATCTAGCTCTTTATCATCATTTAAAAAATAATTTAAGGTTGTGATTATCTTACATTTTTCTTTAGCTAATCTCACAGGAATTTCTTCATCGAACTCAAAATTAATAGGATCTCTTCTTTCTATTTCAATAGTTTTTTCATTGGCTGAAATAATGTGTTCGAGGGTTATTTTTTCCATTAAAAATGTGGGTAAGATTATAACTCTTTCTAAGCCTTGCCTTTCTTTTAATTCATCTGGAAAATCTTCAAAAAAATTGTCATTAAATTTAGGGTATAAATTATTAAGACTGGGTATATATTTTGTATTACAATTTCCTAAAAATACTAGGCTAGTTCTATTTTTATAACTTTCTTCTATTCTTCTGACATCATTTCCACTACAATGTGTCAAAAGATTTGTCATTATTTCACCTTCTATATTGGATAATCTGCTTGTTTGCTCATAGTAGGCGACATCGTATTCATCTGAAATTATACCTTTATCCTTTGTTTTTTGGTTACCGAAAAGGATAGCATTAGAAAAACTAGGTATATTCGTACAAGCTTTGGAACTTTTTTCAATAAGAGTTGTTTTTCCTGTACCAGGTTCACCAAAACTAATAATGTGCCCATCTTTTATAAGAGCTGGAAGAGCATGTAAAAGCCGAATTATACTATCCATTAGTGTTAGGCTACCTTTAAGACCAAAATTTTTCATAGTTTTTTGAAGGTTTTTATCCATTGTTCTTCCCCCTTTTGACTATTTCGATTTTTTCTTGTATAGTCTTAAGACAAGCAAGTTCTTCCTTCTTATACGTAACTTTGCCATCTAGGAAAAGCTCTTTGTCGGTATTTAAACTTACTTGTAAATTTTGTAAAAGAGGTAAATTTAGAGGTGAGAAAAAATCAAGCGTAACACCATCAACTTTTATTTTCCTCAAAATACTGTCTAAATTAATTAATAAAACTTGGCCTGTATTTAAAGAGATAAAGTCTCCTTGTTTAAAGGTTAAAAATATAAACTCTTGAGATATATGATAGGCATATTCAATAATTTTCTCCCAACTAGGAGGTGTGGGAATGTATTGAAGACCTTGAAACCAAAAGATATGTTTTGTAATTTTTTGGGGAGTGCAATTTGGTAATATACATTCAAAAGAATTTTTGATATAATTATCATTATTGATAGAGTTATTTATAATTGTATATAAGCTGTTATGAGTAAATAAAAATGTTGTATCTTGAGAAGTATATTTTTTTATTGCAGTTTTTTCTATATTTTTTATAATTTCTTCATCGTCATTATTTTCAATAGGGTTTATTTGTGGGTTTAGTGTAGAAATGCCATTTTGCAGTCCTGTGTTAATCGTGCCAGTATTACAGGTTATACCATTATTGAATCCAGAAGGATTCATGATGCTATTTTGCAGTCCTGTGTT
>UMEL01051549.1_pt1 | contig 16165 bp, 16 predicted proteins | sample 1964741 | NCBI WGS metagenome assembly UMEL01 (sample SAMEA4836019, study PRJEB28245) | human gut metagenome | biome: gut microbiome; material: fecal sample | place: Denmark | collected 2008
AGGTTTTGGAAAGATGGGAATGATGACAATATTATTAGGAGCAATAGTAAATATTATTCTTGATCCAATTTTTATCTTTTATTTGAAACTAGGAATATCAGGGGCGGCAATAGCTACAATTCTTTCTCAACTATTATCAGCAATATGGGTAATGAAATTTTTACTGGGAGAAAAGACTATTTTAAAATTAACTAAAAAAAATATGAGATTAGAAGGAGAGCTTATAAAGAGTATAACAGGATTAGGACTTGCAGGTTTTGTAATGTCAGCTACAAATGGAGCAGTACAGATTGCATGTAATGCAACATTAAAAGGGCATGGTGGAGATATCTATGTAGGGATAATGACTGTTTTGAGTTCGATAAGAGATGTGATAATACTGCCTATACATGGTGTAACAACAGGAGCTCAACCAGTTTTAGGTTATAATTATGGAGCTAAAAAATATGATAGAATAAAAAAAGGGATAATATTTGTTACAGTGGTAACAGTAATTTATATGTTATTAGCTTGGATTATAGTTTTCTTATATCCAGGAAGCTTTATAAAGGTTTTTAGTTCAGATATGGAGCTTATTGTAAAAGGTATTCCAGCTATGAATATATATTATTTTGGATTTTTTATGATGGCATTCCAAGTTGCAGGTCAATCAATTTTTGTAGCTTTGGGTCAATCAAAACAAGCTGTATTTTTCTCACTGTTTAGAAAGATAATAGTTGTTGTTCCATTAACTCTATTTTTGCCATATGTAGCAGATTTGGGAATAAAGGGAGTATTTTTAGCAGAGCCAATTTCAAACTTTATAGGTGGAGCTGCATGCTATATAGTTATGCTTTTTACAATAAAGAAATTGTTAAATAGTAGTGATAATTAATAGGATAAAGTATGAAAAGTTAAGAGAAAAAAAAGTTTGAAAAGGAGGGAAATATGAAAAAAAACTTTGTACATCTACATTTACATACTGAGTATAGCCTCCTTGATGGAGTTGGAAAGATAGATGATTATTTAGAGAGGGCTAAAGAGCTAGGAATGCAAGCTATAGCTATAACAGATCATGGAAATCTTTTTGGAGCTTTAGAGTTTTATAAAAAGGCGAGAAAAAAAGGAATTAAGCCAATTATAGGAATGGAAGCATATGTATGTGAAAAGGGAATGGAAGATAGAGAGGGAAGAAACTTTCATCTAATTCTTTTAGCTAGTGATGATATAGGTTATAGAAATCTTTTAAAGATAAGCTCAGAAAGTTTTATAAGAGGTTTTTATTATAAACCAAGAGTAGATAAAACTTATCTAAAAGAGCATAGTAAAGGGTTAATAGCTCTGTCAGCTTGTATGCAGGGAGAGATCTCTAGAAGAGTTATGGATATGGAAAGTGAAAGTGAGATAGATAGTGCAGTAGCTGAGTATATAGATATTTTTGGAAGAGAAAATTTTTATATAGAGGTACAAGCTAATGGTATAAAGGAGCAATTTGAGCTAAATGAAAAATTGTACGATATAGCAAAGAGAAATAATTTAAATTTAGTAGCTACTAATGATACTCACTATGTAAATGAAGGAGAGCATACACTGCAAGATATTTTAATATGTGTTCAAACAGGGGCAAAGCTCTCTGACGAAAAAAGAATGAAAATAGAGACTGAGGAGCTATTTTTAAAGAGTAGAGAGCAGATATTGGAACAACTAGGTGAAAAGTACTTAGAGGCAATAGATAATACAACAGTTATAGCTGAAAGATGTAATGTGGATATAGAGTTTGGTCATTTCAAATTTCCAGAGTATAAGATACCAAGTTGTGTAAAAACTATAGAGGCTTTTTTAAGAAAGTTAGTATATTTTGGCTTATCTAAGAGATATCCTCATGGACTTACTCAAAGTATAGTGGAAAGAGTGGAGTATGAATTAGGGATAATTGAAAAAATGGGATATGCTGGTTATTTCGTAGTAGTGTGGGATTTTATAGATTTTGCTAGAAGAAAGAATATTCCTATTGGACCAGGGAGAGGATCTGCAGCAGGAAGTTTGATAGCCTATGCACTGGGGATAACACAGTTAGATCCATTAAAATATAATCTTATCTTTGAAAGATTTTTGAATCCAGAGAGAATATCAATGCCAGATATAGATATAGATATATGTCAAGAAAGAAGACAAGAGGTAATAGACTATGTTATAGAGAAGTATGGAGCTGATAAGGTAGCTCAGATTATTACCTTTGGAACATTGAAGGCAAGAGCTGCAATTCGGGATGTAGGTAGAGTTTTAAATACTCCACTTTCAAAGATAGATGCAGTGGCTAAGCTCATTCCTTTTAATGTAAATATAAAGCAAGCTCTAGAGAGTGTTGATGAGTTTAGGAAACAGTATCTTGAGGATAGAGAGATACAGAGAGTGATAGATATTTCCTCAAAAATAGAGAATAAGGTAAGACACGCTTCTGTCCATGCAGCAGGAATAGTTATAACAAAGGATCCTCTTACAGATGTAGTACCACTCTATTGTGATACAAAAAATAAAGTTGTATCTACACAGTATCAGATGAAAGAGCTAGAAGAGTTAGGGCTTCTAAAAATGGATTTTTTAGGACTTAGAAATTTAACTAACCTTCAAAGAACAATTGATTATATAAAAGAGGATTTAGGTATAGAGATAAAATTAGAAGATATTCCACTAAATTCTAAAAAGGTTTATGAATTACTTTCAAGAGGAGATACCTCTGGTGTTTTCCAAATGGAATCAATAGGAATTAGAAAAATATTAGTAAAATTAAAACCTGATAAATTTGAAGATATAATCGCCCTATTAGCTTTGTATAGACCGGGACCTCTTGGCTCTGGAATGGTAGATGACTTTATAAATGGAAAAAATGGTATTACTGAGATAAGATATCCACACCCATCATTAGAGGAGACTCTTAAGGAAACATATGGAGTAATACTTTATCAAGAACAAGTAATGAAGATAGCTAATATAATGGCTGGATATTCATTAGGAGAAGCAGATCTGCTTAGAAGAGCTATGGGAAAGAAAAATATTCAAATAATGGAAGAGAATAGAGAGAAATTTATTACTCGTTCAATAGCTAATGGATACAGTGAAGAGAAAGCTTTTGAGATGTTTGAATTAATAGATAAATTTGCTGGTTATGGATTTAATAAATCTCACTCAGCTGCCTATGCTTTGATAGCTTACTGGACAGCATATTTTAAAGCTCACTATATGAAACATTACTATGCTGCTCTTATGACATCAGAGATGGCTCATATAGAGGATATAGCTTACTATGTAGAGGATGCAAAGATACATAATTTAAAATTACATCTTCCAGATGTAAATAGGGCTACATCTAAATTTATTGTAGATAAGGATGGAATAATCTTTTCTCTAGCAGCTATAAAAAATGTAGGAGAGGGAGTAGCTAAAAAAATATTGGAAGAGTATAATGAGAATGGGGAGTATAAAAATCTAGAAGATTTTGTAGTAAGAACTAAAAAATATGGACTGAATAAAAAAGCTCTAGAGTCTTTAATATTATCTGGTGCTTTAGATGGACTTCCTGGAAATAGAAGACAAAAATTTGAGTCTGTAGATAAGATAATAGATTATGCTAATAGAAAGATAAAAGAAGATGATATTCAACAGATGAATCTTTTTGGAGAAGCGAAATCATCATTGGGAGTTTTTACTCTACCTCAAGTAAATGAATACTCTTTAGATGAGTTATTAGCAAAAGAGAAGGAGTATTTAGGTTTCTATTTTAGTGCTCATCCACTAGATAATTACAGAAAAATGATAAAAATATTTAGACTTTCAACAATAAATGAGATAAAAGAGGAAAAAACTACACAAATTTTTAAAACTTATGGTATACTAAGAGATGTGAAAAAAATAGTAACAAAAAATTCTGGACAAATAATGGGAGTTTTTGAATTAGAAGATTACTTCGATAAGATATCTTGTGTACTATTCCCAAGAGATTATGAAAGTAGCTCTCATATGCTTTTAGAAGGAAAACCTGTATATATAGAGGGAAGTTTACAAGTCGATTATTTTAAGGGAGAAGAGAATAAAAAATTAATTGTTAGAAAGATAAAATTTTTAGATGATATAGTGAGAGAGAGAAACTTAAAACTGTATATATTAATGGTTGAAGAGGATAGAGAGAAATTTAGTAGGTTAAAAGAGATTTTAGCAAATTCAGTCGGAGATGTACCAGTTTTCTTTGCTATAAAGGATAGCAATCATAAAGAGATTAAAAAGAGTAGATATAGTGTGAATCCCGATAGACTTTTCTTAGAAGAGATAACTCAACTGATGGGAGAAGAGAGGATAACTATAAAATAACGCATGTAATTTTTATTGAAATATAGCTTAGTTAGTGGTAAAATATATAAAAAATAAGGAGGAATTTATGAAAGGTGATATAAATACTATTGAAGAGTTAATGAAAATTCTTCAAGAAAAAAACTTGACTGAGATATCATATGAAACATCTGAAATAAAAATAAATATAAAAGGTTCGTTACAACCAGAGAAAAAACAAGTAGCTCCAAAGAAAGCTGAAGCTGTAAAAGAGGAGAAAAAGAAGGAAGTAACAAATTGTAAAGATGTAGTTTCAGAGCATATAGGAAGATATACTTATGTAAAAAAAGATGGAACTCCAATAATAGAAGTAGGACAAGAGATAAAGGCTGGACAAGAGCTAGGAAGTGTAATAGCTGTAGGAGTAGCTTTACCAGTAATTGCTAAGTTTTCAGGAAAAATAGAAGAGATATATATAGAAAATGGTAAGCCAGTAGATTATGGAAGACCATTAATAAAAGTAAAGATTTCATAATCAAATTCTTGGATTATCAGGAGGAAAATAAATGTTTAAAAAAATACTTATTGCAAATAGAGGAGAGATAGCTGTAAGAGTAATCAGAGCAGCTAAGGAATTAGGAATAAAAACAGTTGCTGTATACTCTGAAGCAGATAAAGAGAGCTTACATGTAAGATTAGCTGATGAAGCTGTATGTATAGGAGGAGTATCAAGTACAGAATCATACTTAAAAGTACCTAATATAATAGCTGCAGCTGAGATAACAGGAGCAGATGCAATTCACCCAGGATATGGATTTTTATCAGAGAATGCTAAATTTGCTTCAATATGTGAGGAGCACAATATTACTTTCATAGGACCTAGACCAGAGTGTATCACAAAGATGGGAGACAAAGCTACAGCAAGAGCAACAGCTATAGCTAATAATGTACCACTAACAAATGGAACTGGAATAGTAAGAAGTATATCAGAAGCTAAAAAAGAGGTAAATGAGAGAATAACATATCCAGTAATGATCAAAGCCACTGCTGGTGGTGGAGGAAAGGGTATGAGAATAGCTAGAAATGATGAGGAATTAGAACTTAACATAGTAGCAGCTCAAACTGAAGCTGGAGCAGCTTTTGGAAACCCAGATGTATATATAGAAAAATTTGTAGAAAATCCTAGACATATAGAGATTCAAGTTTTAGGAGATAAACATGGAAATGTTATCTATTTAGGAGAGAGAGATTGCTCTATTCAAAGAAGACATCAAAAACTTATAGAGGAAGCACCATCATTCTCTTTACCTTTTGAAGTTAGAAAAGCTATGGGAGAGGCAGCAGTAACACTAGCTAAGGCTATAAATTATGACTCAGCTGGGACTTTAGAGTTTTTAGTGGATAAGGATAATAAATTCTATTTTATGGAAATGAATACAAGAGTTCAGGTAGAACATACTGTAACTGAGATGGTAACAGGATTAGACATTATAAAACTACAAATTCAAATAGCTTATGGAGCAAAATTAAATATAACTCAAGATGATATTCAACTTTTTGGACATGCTATTGAGTGTAGAATAAATGCAGAGGATCCAAGTAATAACTTCTTACCTTCACCAGGTGTATTGACAAAATATATAGTTCCTGGAGGAAATGGAGTTAGAGTTGACTCTCACTCATATCAAGGGTATGAAATCAGTCCATACTATGATTCTATGATAGGAAAGCTTATAACTTTTGGAATCAATAGAGAGGAAGCTATAGCTAAGATGAAAAGAGCTTTAAGTGAGTATATAATTGAGGGAATAGATACAACTATACCTTTCCACTTAGAGGTTTTAAATAATGAGCTTTATTTAGCTGGAAAAACTTCAACAAATTTTATTGAAGAAAATTTTTCAAAAAAATAATTTTATAAATAGTAGTTTTTTTTGAAAAAATTAGGTATAATATATAATAGAAGATTACACGGAGGTGTTACAAATGAGCGAATTAGGAAATATAAGAATATCTGATGATGTAGTAAAAACAATAGCAGCTAAGGCAGCTTCAGATGTAGAAGGTGTTTATAAATTAGCTGGTGGTGTGGCTGATGAAGTTAGCAAAATTTTAGGAAAGAAAAGACCTACAAATGGGGTAAAGGTAGAAGTAGGAGAAAAAGAGTGTAGTATTGAAATATTTATCGTTGTAGAATATGGATACCTTATCTCTGAGGTTGCTCATGATGTACAAAAATCAGTTTTAAAAGCTGTATCTGAATTGAGTGGGCTAAAAGTAGTAGAAGTAAATGTGTATGTTCAAGATGTAAAAATTAGAGCTGAAGAGACTTCTGAAGAGGAAGAGGAAGGTTTAGAAGCGTAACTCCATAGAGGTGTTGAAAGGCACCTCTAATCTTTTATTATAGGTGGTATTTTATGATTAAAAAAATAATTTTCTTTTTTGCATGGTTAGGTATATTTTTATTATCAATAACGGGGATTGTATATGTGACTATACCAACATATATTGTGCAGTTTAATACTTATATAGGAACATTGAGCTATGATCTAGTAGTTTTTATTATATCTGTTATTTATTTTGTTATATCTATATTAAAATTTTTATCTCTATTTGAAAGAACGAAGGATTATGAGATAAAAACAGAGGATGGAATAGTTTATATCTCTTCTGCTTCTGTAACAAGTTTTATAAGAGAGCTTTTATCTAAAGATAAAGAGATTTCAAATATAAGAGTAGAAACTTCTAAAAAAGGAAGAAAATTCAATATAAGAGTGAGACTTGATATGTTATCTAACGGAAATATATCTGGAAAATCATCTTCAATTCAAAATGAGATAAAAAGTAAATTAGCTGATAAAATGGGACTAGAGGTAGGGGCTATTGAGGTAAAAATCTCTAAATTAGCTGTAAAATCTACTGAAAACCATATAGATGAATAGGAGAGAGATATATGTTAGATGAAATTATAGCAAATCTTATTTTAAATAGAAAAAGATATCTTTATGCTTTTACAGGGTTTATATTAGCACTTCTATTAGTAACAGTAGGAATATTTGCAACAGTTTTTATAATATTAGTTACAATTTTAGGTTACTGTTTAGGAAGTCCTGTTTTTGTTAAAAAAGTAAAAAAAATTAAAAATATATTGTCTGAAAAATTAAATGAAGAATAGGAAAGGAAAATAATGAGTAGAAGAGTAGCAAGAGAAGAACTATTTAAATTAGTTTTTGAAAGTGAATTAAAAGAGGAGAGTACAAAAGAGGTATTAGATAACTACCTTAAAAGAGATGAAGTTCTAACTAATGAAAATGAGTTAGCATTTATAAAAAAATACATGACTGGAATGGCAGAAAATAATGATAGAATATTAGAAACTATCAATAATAACATCACAGGATGGAGCTTTGAAAGAATAGGAAATGTTGAAAAGGCACTATTAAAATGTTCTGTATATGAGCTTTTATGTGAAACTACTCCATATGAGATAGTTGTTAATGAGGTAGTAGAGTTAGCAAAACTATATGGAGATGAAAAAACTTCTGAATTTGTAAATGGAGTATTAGCTAAGATAATAAACAACAAAAAGTAGTAAAGTAATTACACCTTAAAATCTTTTTATAGAGATAGAGGGTGTAATTTTATTTTCTTTTTTTTTTGGATAAAATAGGGAGGTAAAGATGATAAGTTTTAAAAATGATTACAGTGAGGGAGCTTTACCAGTAGTAATGGAAGCACTACTAAAAACAAACTTAGAGCAAACAGTGGGGTATGGAGAGGATGAGTACACAGCCAAAGGGATAGAAGCTGTAAAAAAGAGTATTAAATGTGATGATTGTTATGTACGTCTTTTAGTTGGAGGGACTCAAACAAATCTTCTTACAATATCACATATATTACGTCCATATGAAGCAGTGATATCAGCTGATACTGGACATATAAGTACCCATGAAGCTGGAGCTATAGAGGCAACTGGACATAAAGTGATTGAGCTTTTAACAGATGGAAATGGAAAGATAGATGTAGAGATGATAAAGAAGGCATATGAGACTCATAAGAGAGATTTACATATGGTACAGCCTAAGATGGTATATATCTCTAATCCAACTGAATTAGGAACTCTTTATACTAAAGAGGAGTTAATAAATATATCAAATTATTGTAAGGAAGTAGGAATGTATCTATATCTTGATGGAGCAAGAATGGCATCAGCTATAGCTTCTGAAAAAAATGATATTGAATTAAGTGATTACCCTAAATATTGTGATGCTTTTTATTTAGGCGGAACTAAATGTGGACTTTTATTTGGAGAAGCTTTAGTTATAACAAATAAGAGTTTAGCAGAAGGTTTTTTCTGTAGTACTAAGCAAAAAGGTGCTACTTTAGCTAAGGGAAGATTATTGGGGATACAGTTTATAGAGTTATTTAAAGATGATAGATATTATCAAGTAGGAAAACACTCGAATAGAATGGCTGATATGTTAAAAAAAGGAGTTTTAGAGGCTGGCTACAAATTAAAGGCCGATTCCTATACAAATCAACAGTTTTTTATATTTCCAAATAGAGTTATAGAGGAGATTGGAAAAAAATATAGATATGAGCTTTGGGAAAATATAGATGAAGATAATTCAGTAGTAAGATTTGTTACATCTTGGGCTACAAGAGAAGAGGATGTAAAAAGTTTTATAGGGGATTTAAAAAAGATTAAATAAATATTGACAAAACTAGTAAAAAATATTAATATAGATATAGGGGGGTACCCCTATATTTTTATTTGTATGGAGGTAAATTTATGAAAAAAGTTATAAAGATAGATGGAATGGGTTGTCAACACTGTGTAAAAAGTGTAGCTAATACATTGGAGAATATATCTGGAGTAGAGGTATTAGAAGTAAAGATAGGAGAGGCTATTGTTAATATTCCAGATGATTTTGATATGAGTATTATAGTTGAAGCTTTAGATGATGCTGGATATGAGGTAATCTAATGATTAAAAAAAATTATCAGCTAGGTGGTGTTACCTGCCAAGTCTGTGTAAATAAGATTGAGAGAAAAGTTGGAAAGTTAGAGGGAGTAAAGGAGGCAGTTGTAAATCTTTCTAATGGAAAACTAACTATTGAGTATGATGAAAATCTATTAAATAGTGAAAAAATAAAAGAGGTAGTTAAAAAGTTAGGATATGAGATAGAGGAGATAAATGATTTTAAAGAGGTAGAGATAGATATTACTGGGATAACTTGCCAAGTCTGTGTAAATAAGATAGAAAGAAAAGTTGGAAAGTTGGAGGGAGTAAAGAAGATAGCAGTAAATCTAGCTAATAGTAGAGGAAAAATTCTCTATGACTCCGAAAAGATAAAACTCTCTGAGATTTTGGAAGTTATAAAAAAGTTGGGATATGAGGGAAAAAAACATGAGGATATAGAGGAAGACAGTAAAGCTATAGAGAGTGAAAAGAAACTTAAACAGGAGTTTTTAGAGTTTAAACTAGCTATATTTTTCTCGGCTATTGTGTTTTATATCTCTATGGGAACAATGGTTGGACTTCCTGTTCCTAATATCATATCACCAGATATAAATCCACTTAATTTCGCCTTAATTCAATTAATCTTAGCAATTCCAGTAATCTATATAGGAAGAAGATTTTATAAGGTTGGAATAAAGCAGTTAATAATGAGAAGTCCAAGCATGGATTCATTGATAGCAACAGGTACAGGGTCAGCTATATTGTATAGTCTATACGGAACATATAAGATATATAGTGGAGATTTTCATTATGTACATTCTCTATACTATGAATCTGGAGTAGTTATCTTAGCTCTTATTCTGTTGGGAAAATACTTAGAAAATGTGAGTAAAGGGAAGACTTCAGAAGCTATAAAAAAATTGATGAATTTAAAAAGTAAGAAGGCTACTCTTGTAAGAGATGGAAAATTTGTACAGGTAGATATTGAAGAGGTAGAACTAGATGAGATAGTTCTTGTAAAACCTGGTGAGAGTATCCCAGTGGATGGCGTTGTAGTAGAGGGACAAAGTAGTGTAGATGAATCTATGTTAACAGGAGAGAGTATTCCGGTAGAGAAAAATATTGGAGATAAAGTTTTTGGAGCAAGCATAAATAAAAATGGAGTAATTCAGGTAAAAGCTCAAGCAATAGGTAAGGATACAGTTATCTCTAAGATAATCAAGTTAGTGGAGAATGCTCAAGGAAGTAAGGCTCCAATAGCTAAGATAGCTGATAAAGTATCTGGATACTTTGTACCAACAGTAATGTTGATAGCAACAGTGGCTGGGATAACTTGGTACTATTTAGGAAGTAGAGGAATAGTAAAGATACATGAAGCTCCATCAATATTTGCTTTAACAATATTTGTGGCTGTTATGGTTATAGCCTGTCCATGTTCTTTAGGATTAGCTACACCTACGGCTATAATGGTAGGAACTGGAAGAGGAGCGGAACTAGGAATACTTATAAAATCTGGAGAGGCTCTTGAAAAGGCTCACAAGATAGATACAATAGTTTTTGACAAAACAGGAACGTTAACTATTGGAAAACCAAAGGTAACAGATATAATGAGCTTTAGTAATATAGATGAAGATGAGATTTTGAGAGTGGCTGGAGCATTGGAGGAGTATTCAGAACATCCCTTGGGAGAGGCTATTGTAGAGGCTGGAAAAGAGAGAAAGTTACAATTTCCAAAGGTTGAAAAGTTTGAATCTATAACTGGAAAGGGAGTAACTGGAGTTATAGATGGAAAAAAAGTATATATTGGAAATATAAAATTGATGAGAGATTTTTCTATAGATATAATTAATGAGAATATTTTAGAAAAATTAGCATATCAAGGTAAGACACCAATGTACATAGCTATTGAAGATAGCTTAATTGGAGTAATAGCTGTAGCTGATATTTTAAAGCCAGAGGCAATAGAAACAATAAAAGAGCTTAAGAATAGAGGATATCATGTAGGAATGATAACTGGTGATAATAAATTAACAGCTCAAGCAATAGGAAAAGAGGCTGGAATAGATATAATATTTGCTGAGGTAACACCAGAAGAGAAGTATCTAAAAGTGAAGGAGTTACAAGAGCAAGGCAAAAATGTAGCTATGGTAGGTGATGGAATAAATGATTCACCAGCTTTAGTACAAGCCAATATAGGTATAGCTATAGGTGGAGGAACAGATATAGCTATGGAGAGTGCTGATATTGTTCTGATGAAAAGAGATTTAAAAGATGTGCTAGTAGCTATGGAGTTGAGCCATGCTGTTATCAAAAATATAAAAGAGAATCTATTTTGGGCTTTTATATATAATACAGTGGGGATACCAGTAGCAGCAGGGGTGTTATATCCACTTACAGGTCATCTATTAAATCCTATGATAGCAGGAGCAGCTATGGCAATGAGTTCTGTATCTGTAGTTACTAATGCTCTTAGATTAAAAAAGTTTAAAAAATAATTGAAAAGAGGTATTGTGTAAAATTTTATTTTAAATTTGCAACAATACCTTTTTTTAATGTATAATATAATATACTCATAGTTAGTAAGGTGATAGAATGAAGAATAGAAATATAGAAGAGGTACAAGGACACTGTTTATCAACAGAGAATAATTTTAGAAAAAGTCTTATCTCTAGAATAAATAGAATAGCAGGGCAACTGCGGGGCATAGAAAGAATGATATTAAATCATGTAAAGTGTGATGAGATACTAAATCAAATCTCATCTGTAAAATCAGCTTTAAATGGAATAGCTAAAGTTATCTTAGAAGCTCATTTAAGAAGTTGTGTAGTTAATGAAATAAAATCTGGACTGGAAGAGGAAGCAACAGAGGAATTGATAAAAACCTTGGAAAGTTTATTAAATAAAAATATAAAAAAAATAAATGAGAGTAATGATAATATAATAAAAAAAGTAGAGATACAGGTAGAAAAAATAAAAGAGTGTATTGAAAAAGATGAATGTTGTAGCAGTATCCTAAAAGAGATAGCTATAATAAAAAATGAACTAGATAGTGTATCAAGAGTGATTTTAGAAAGGCATATAAAAAATTGTTTAGTGAGAGATATAAAATTGGGGCTAGAGGAAAAAATCGTAAATGATTTTTTATACACAATAAATAAGATGATAAAGTAGAGGAGGGAATATGATGAAAAGAATACTTGTAATAGATGATGAGTGGAAGATAAGAAAATTGATAAAGGATTACCTAGTAAGAGAGGGGTATATTGTAGATGAAGCTGGAGATGGAGAAGAGGGATTAGAGAAATTTTTTACAAATATATATGATATTGTAATTTTAGATATAATGATGCCAAAAATAGATGGTTGGAGTGTATGTAGAAAGATAAGAGAGGAATCACAGGTTCCTATTATAATGCTTACTGCAAGAGCAGATGAGGGAGACCAACTTTTTGGATTTGAATTAGAAACAGATGAGTATATGGTAAAGCCTTTCAATCCAAAACTTTTAGTAGCAAAGATAAAAGCTCTTTTAAGAAGAGATGGAAAGATTGTAGATAAAGTACCGTTGGTATTTGGAGATTTAACAATAGATGGAGTAAAGAGAGAGGTTAGATTAAAAGGGGTAGTATTGGATTTAACTCCTAAAGAGTATGATTTGCTTTACTTTTTTGTAGAAAATAAGGGTGTTGCTCTATCAAGAGAGAAAATTTTAAACTCTGTATGGGGTTGGGATTATTTTGGAGATTCGAGAACTGTAGATACTCATATTAAAAGATTGAGAAAAAAAATAGGTGAGGAGTATATTCAAACAGTAAGAGGTTTTGGTTATAAATTTGAGGAGTAGATTATGAAAATAAGATGGAAGATGTTCCTTCTGATGTGGAGTATGGTATTATTGATAATAGCGGGCTTTGCTATAACTAATACAGTATATCTTGAAAAATTCTATATAACAAATAAAAAAGAGAGATTAATACAGATGGGAAGGGTTATTAGTGATCCGAACTATATAGTTGATTTTAGAAATCTAGAGGTTCAAAATAATGCTGAAATAGTGATAAAGAAAAGAGAGCAAGTAGATAAGTATTATCAAAAGAAACAGCTTACAGAGGAAGAGGTAAACGAGATAAAGAAAAGTCTTAAAGATGAGCAACCGATATTTAAAATAGTCTCTTTTGAGGATTATAGAGGGAAAGTTTTAATTCTTTTTATGCCATATAAAGCTGATAGATATATAGAGATAATAACACCATTGAGTTTAATTCAAGAGGGGTTAGAGGTTTCTATGAACTACCATTTACAAATAATTATAGTAGCCTTTATTATAGGTTCATCAATGGCTTTTTTCTTCTCTAAAGCAATGGTTATACCAATATTAGAGATAAAAGAGATAACTCAAAAAATAGCTAAATTAGATTTTAGTAGAAAATTTGAAGCTGATAGAAGTGATGAAATAGGAGAGCTAGGAGAAGCTATAAATCAGATGGGAGAGACTCTAGAAAAAAGTATTGATGAGATAAATAGAGTTAATAAAAAACTATTAGCTGATATTGAGAGAGAGAAGAGATTAGATAAGTTAAGAAAAGAGTTTGTTGCTTGTGTAAGTCATGAGCTAAAAACTCCTATAGCTATAATACAAGGATATGCCCAAGGTCTTATGGAAAATGTAGCTAATGAAGAGGATAGAAACTTCTATTGTGATGTCATAGTAGAGGAAAGCTATAAAATGGATAGTCTTGTTAAAGAATTACTACTTATTTCACAAATAGAGTCTGGATACTTTAAGATGAATATGGAGAAGACAAACATCTATCATCTTATCAAAGAGATAATAGATAAATATTCAAGTAAAACTGTAAAAATTGAGTATGAAGGTAAAGAGGATATAAATGTACTTTGTGATGAAAAGTATATAGATAGAGTATTAGATAACCTTATTTCAAATGCTATAAAGTATAGAACAGGAGAGTCTTCTATAAAGGTAAAAGTAGAAGATAAAAAAAATAGATGTATGGTAACTGTAAGTAATGAGAGTGAAAATTTAAAAGAAAAAGATTTAGAAACTATATGGACACCCTTTGTAAGATTGGATAGTGCTATTGGAAAAGAGGGACATGGTTTAGGACTATCTATCGTAGCGGGAGTATTAGAAAATCATAAAAGTAAATATGGAATCTATCTTTCAGAAGGAAATATGGTAAATTTCTGGTTTGAAATAAAAAAATATAATGGAGAAAAAAATGAGGAAGAATGATTATTTTTATGAGATAGAGAAGGTTTATCTTGAAAAAAAAGATGATATAGAAAAAAGATTAAAAGAGTTTAAAGAGGTATGGGAAAAAGGAAGTAATAGAGATATACATGTGGAACTATCTTTCTGTATATTAACTCCTCAATCGAAAGCTGTTAATGCTTGGAAGGCTATCACAACATTGAGAGATAATGGATTACTTTTTAATGGAACAGCAGAGGAGATGGTAGAATATCTAAATATAGTAAGATTTAAAAATAATAAGGCTAAATATCTAGTAGAGCTTAGAGAAAAGATGAAAAATGAGAAGGGAGAGTTTATTACAAAGGATTTCTTTTCAAGTTTTTCAGATATAAAAGAAGCTAGATTATGGATAGTAAAAAATATAAAAGGAATGGCTTTTAAAGAGGCAAGTCACTTTTTAAGAAATGTAGGCTTTGGAAAAGAGATATCTATATTGGATAGACATATATTGAGAAATCTAGTAAGACTCGAGGTAATAGATGAGATACCTAAAACTATAACACCTAAACTTTATTTAGAGATAGAGAAAAAAATGAAGGAGTATTGTGAATTTGTAAATATCTCTATGGATAGTTTAGACTTATTACTGTGGTATTTAGAAGCTGGAGAGATTTTTAAGTAAAAAAAGAGCTGTTGCAAATTACTTTGCAGCAGCTTTTTCTACAAATTTTTCAAATATTTTTAGCATATCTGTATTTCCACGAGCTGTCATCATCTCTGGATGCCATTGAATACCGTAGAAAAATTTATGGTTTTTCATTTGGAAAGCCTCTATAATCCCATCAGAAGCTACAGCTATAGGTGTAAGATCTTTTCCTATTTTGTTAACTGCTTGATGGTGAAAAGAGTTAGTAAAAATCTCTTCTCCAAATAAATCAGCTAGTATATTATCTTTATCTATAATTTTTACCTTATGAACAGGCATGTCAGGGTAAAAATCCTGTCTATGTTTTACCACTTCGGTATTAGTATATTTTAAATCTTGAAAAAGAGTACCACCCATAAATACATTTAAAAGTTGATGCCCACGACATATTCCAAGTATTGGTTTACCACTCTTTATAAACTCTTCAAGGAAAAGCATCTCCCCTCTATCTCTCTCAAGAGAAACGACTCCTATTCCATTTTTAAATTCTTCTCCATATAGTAGAGGATTAACATCAGCTCCTCCAGATAAAATTAATCCATCTAATAATTTAACTTGCTCCTTTATAGTATTTAAATCATCAAGAGTAGGAATAATAATTGGTGTTCCTCCAGCTGCTATAATAGATTTAGAATAATCTATACTAACACAATTTCTAAAATAATTTTTTAAATTAGGGTCATTTTCCCATGCAGAAGTTATTCCTATAACTGGTTTTTTCATAAAATCAACTCCTATTAGTCTTCTATTTTTTCTAATTCTATATTTGGGAAGTTTTCTTTTAATTCCTCTTGTGTTTTTATTTTTTTCAGAGTTTCACAAGCTGAGCAAAGTCCACTACAAGTAGAAAATCCTTCAACAAATTCTATAGTATCCCCATCTTTTAGCTGTTTACCATTTCCCTTAACTTTGTATTTTCCATTTAGTATCATAAGCTACCGTTGCCAAAAATCTATAAAAATATAGAAATTTGTTTATT
>UMEL01020949.1_pt1 | contig 15814 bp, 17 predicted proteins | sample 1964741 | NCBI WGS metagenome assembly UMEL01 (sample SAMEA4836019, study PRJEB28245) | human gut metagenome | biome: gut microbiome; material: fecal sample | place: Denmark | collected 2008
ACTATGTTGATAAGTAGTCTTGCAAACTCAATAATGCAGACTAGTAAAGATGTAGAGGTATGGATTTTATTAATAGATGAGAGACCAGAAGAGGTTACAGATATAAAAGAGACTGTAATTGGAGCACAGGTATTTGCTTCTACCTTTGATGAGGATCCTAAAAATCATATTAAAGTAACTGAAAGTATCTTAGAGAGAGCTAAAAGAAAAGTAGAAAATGGCGAGAATATAGTTATTTTAATGGATTCGTTGACAAGGCTTGCAAGAGCTTACAATATAGTGATACCATCTAGTGGAAAATTAATATCTGGAGGTATAGATCCGACAGCTTTATATTATCCTAAAAACTTTTTCGGAACTGCTAGAAATATTAGAGGGGGAGGAAGTTTAACTATAATTGCTACTGTTCTTGTAGATACAGGTAGTAAGATGGATGATATAATTTACGAAGAGTTTAAATCTACAGGAAACTGTGATATCCACTTAGATAGAAATTTAGCAGAACTTAGATTGTTTCCAGCAATAGATATTCAGCGTTCTGGAACTAGAAAAGAGGATCTATTAATTCCTAAAAAAGAGTTAGAAGCAATTTGGAAGATAAGAAGACATCTTTCAAAATTTGATAAAGCTGAAAGTTTAAAAAGATTAGTAGATACATTAAAAAGTACTCAGAGCAATAAAAGTATGCTAGAACAGTTTGAAAAAGGGGTAAAGGATGAGAAATAAGATAGTTGTACTTATAATATTAATCATAACTTTCTATGTTGGTATGTTAGTTGGAACTCCTTTTAAAACTGAAGTAGTAGATTTGAAGCAATTTACAGATTATTATGAAGAGGGAGCAGTAGAAACTGGAGGTTGGGAGGTTCAAGCTGATAACTTCTATACTTTTACTAGAGAATATTCAGTATTCGGAAGTAAAGGAACAGTAACTCCAGTAGATGAAAATAAAATTCCAGAAAAAAAAGTTTATGTAGTCCAAAAAGGTGATACATTATCAGAAATAGCAGAAGCCCATGGAATGGGACTGAGTGTTCTTATGGCAAATAACCCAGGGGTATCTGCAAATAATTTAAAAGTTGGACAAAAGCTTACAGTATTAACAGGAAATGGAATTTTCTACAAAGTTGGAAAAGGGGATTCTTTAAATAAGGTAGCAGAGCTATTCAAAGTTAATATAGATGAAGTGAAGAAAATAAATAATTTAACTTCAAATACAGTTCAAGTTGGAGATACGCTGTATATAAAAAACCCTAATGTAACAAAATATTTAGGAACAACAAGTCCTACTGTTGATAATAGAAGTAGCTTAGGGTTTATAATGCCAATTAAGTATACAGGGTTAACAAGTCCTCAAGGAAATAGATTCCATCCAGTTTTAAAGAGATATATTTATCATGCTGGAGCTGACTTAAGAGCTCACTTTGTACCACTATATGCTTCAAAAGAGGGAAAAGTAACCTTTGCTGGAACTATGAATGGTTATGGTAAGATAATAATTATTCAACATAGTGGAGGATATGAAACTAGATATGGACATCTAGATAAAATTGGAGTTAGAAAAGGACAGTATGTAAAAACTGGAGAGTTAATAGGAAAAACTGGACAAAGTGGAAGGGTAACAGGACCACATCTTCACTTTGAGCTTAGAAAAAATGGAAAGGCTTTAAATCCAATGAAATATATGCCAAAAACAAAATAAAGAGGGATAATTATGAGTAGAGTAGTAAAAGTGGGTAACCTTTTAATAGGTGGAGGAAATCCAGTTGTAATACAATCAATGACAAATACAACAACAAGTAATGTAGAAGCTACAGTTGCACAGATTAAAAAATTAGAATCTGCTGGATGCCAAATGGTAAGAATGACAATAAATAATGAAGAGGCAGCTAAGGCGATAGAGGAGATTAAGAAAAGAGTAAATATTCCTCTATGTGCAGACATTCATTTTGATTACAAATTAGCTCTACTGGCAATAGAAAATGGAATAGATAAACTTAGAATTAATCCTGGAAATATAGGTTCTGATGAAAATATTAAAGCTGTTGTAGAAAAAGCGAAAGAAAGAAATATTCCAATAAGAATAGGTGTAAACTCAGGTTCAATTGAGAAACATATACTTGAAAAATATGGAAAACCTACTGCTGATGGAATGGTAGAAAGTGCAATGTATCATATAAATCTATTGGAAAAAAATGGATTTGAAGATATAGTAATCTCACTAAAGGCAAGTAATGTTAAGATGATGGTAGACGCGTATAGAAAAATAAGCAAATTAGTAGATTATCCATTACATTTGGGAGTAACAGAGGCTGGAACAGCTTTTCAAGGAACTGTAAAATCTGCAATAGGAATAGGATCATTATTAGTAGATGGAATAGGAGATACAATAAGAGTTTCTCTTACTGAAGATCCAGTAGAAGAGATAAAAGTTGCTAAGGAAATACTTAAGGTTTTAGGACTTATAGATGCTGGAGTTGAGATTGTATCATGCCCAACTTGTGGTAGAACAGAGATAGATTTGATAGGGTTAGCTAAAAAAGTTGAAAAAGAGTTTGAAAACGAGAAGAGAAAGATTAAGATAGCTGTAATGGGGTGTGTTGTAAATGGACCTGGAGAAGCTAGAGAAGCAGACTACGGTGTAGCTGGAGGAAAAGGTGTAGGAGTTCTTTTCAAAAAAGGACAGGTAGTTAAAAAGGTAGATGAATCTGAAATATTAATTGAGTTAAAAAAGTTAATAATGGAGGATATGGAAAATGAAAATATGGAGAGTAATAATTAGTGTACTTTTTATTCTTTTAACAGCGTGTACATCTATTAGAAGTAATGAAAATATCTCTTTAAATAAGATAGCTGGAAGAAAAAAAGTGGTTATAAATTATGATAGAGGAAGATATAACAGTGTAAAATTAGATAATATTGTTATTGATTCAGGAAGAGAGTATTATGTAAAAGAGGGAGCGTACACTCTTTCATACATAGAAGAAACATTCTTAAATGGATATATAGATCTTTCTTGGCAAGGAAGTAAGGGAAGAGCTGGAGATAGCAGTAGAAAAATTCCAACAAATAAAGTGGTAGAGATCCAAGAGGACACAGAGATAAACTTAAAGAATCACACAGTTCAAATTAATTTCTCTGGAAGTATAAATTCTAATAAGAAGTTTTAAACTTTTTTTAATAGAATGACGTCTAAATGATATAAAAAAATGTGAGGGTAGAAATTAATGGACTTTGATGAGATTTTCGAGGAGTATTTTGATAGGATATATTACAAAGTTTTAGGGGTAGTAAAAAATCCTGAAGATGCTGAAGACATATCTCAGGAAGTTTTTATGAGTGTCTATAGAAACTTAAAGAGCTTTCGTTCTGAAAGTAATATATATACTTGGATATACAAGATTGCAATTAATAAGATTTATGATTTTTTTAGAAAAAGAAAGATAGAGTTAGATATTAATGAGGAGATATTGATGTTAGAGGATAATAGCAATATTGAGACATCAATTTTTTTAGAGGAAAAATTGAAATTAATATCACCTAAAGAGAGAGAGATCGTAATACTGAAAGATATATATGGATATAAGTTAAAAGAGATAGCAGATATGAAAAATATCAATATCTCAACAATAAAATCTATATATTATAAGGCAATCAAGGATATGGGAGGAAATTGATATGGTATCACCAAAAGATAGAGTAAAAGCTAATATATATAAAGAGTTGTTTGAGCAAGAGAAAAGAAAAAATAAAAGAAAATCACTATTTTCAGTTTCACTATTTTTTCTAGGAATTTTTACAAGCTCGACTTATCAAATGTTAATTAGTGAGACGCCTATAGAATCAACTTTAAATTATGCTATAAATAAAACTACAAATAAGGTAAGTTATGGAAAGAGTGATTTATCTTTAGAGCATTTCTTTAATCCAAACTTTTTTGATGATAAAAAAATAGAGATAGATACTGATGAATTATTTGGATTAGATACGCAGATATAGTGGAGGACATCAATGAAAAAGATTATTTATTTCCTTGTAATAGTACTATGCTCAACAACAATAATTGCATCAGAGGGATTAGGAATAGTTTCAGATGAGGATTTTTTAAAGGTAGGAGTAACATCTGAAAATGTAGAAAAAGCTAAGATGATGGTAAATAGAGTTAGCACTAATTATAAGATGTTAATACTTGAGAAAAAACAACTAGAGTTAGAAGTGAATAAGTATGTGTTAGAGGGACCAGAGGCTAACCTTGAAAAGATAGATGCTATATTTGATAAAATAGGAGCAATAGAGGCAAGTATTTTAAAAGATAGAATAAGAAGTCAGATAGAGATGCAAAAATATATTACTCAAGAACAATATTTAAAAGCTAGAGATATAGCTATAAAGAGATTAAATACTCCAAAATAAGAGAGAGGGTGTTATAAACTAAAAGTTTGTAATACCCTCTTTTGTATCAACTAGAATATCTCCAGTTTAATATTTAGTTTTTTCAAATCTTCAAAGAAATTGGGATAGGATTTTGAAATTGCTTCAGCTCCATCAATAATTAAAGGTTTATCAAGTATTGTTGCAAAAATAGCAAGGCTCATAACAATCCTATGGTCTTTATGCCCAAAAACTTCATTACAGCTAGTATAATTTCTTTTTCCTGTGATATAAATACTATCTTGATCAGAGTTTATATCTACTCCCAATTTTTTAAGCTCCACTTCCATAGCTTCTATTCTATCACTCTCTTTATATCTCAATCTATGAGCATTATATATTTTAAAATTTCCATTACCATATGCAGATAATACAGTTAGAATAGGACCAAGATCAGGACAATTTTCAAGGTTAATATTATAGCTTTGTGGAATACCATTAAAAAATCTATATCCATTTTCAAGGATTTCCACATCAATATGACATTTTTTTAAAATATCAACTATCTCTTTATCCCCCTGTTTAGATTTTGTATTCAATCCTTTACAAGTCAGATCGTTATTAATAGCACCCAATACTGCAAAAAAACCAAGTTGAGAAAAATCACCTTCTACATAGTAATCAGTTGGAGTGTAGTGTTGGTTTCCTTTAATAAAAATAGTTAACTCATCTAAAAATTCAATCTCTATTCCAAATCTATTTAACATTTCAATAGTTAAATCAATATATGATTTTGATTCAAAGGGAGGAATAATTTTAATAGTAGAATCTCCCTCAAGAAGTGGAAGAGTAAAGAGCAATCCACTTATGAATTGAGAGCTAATATCTCCTCTAATGGTATAGTTAGTAGCTTTTAATTTACCAGATATCTCAATTTTTTCATTATCTTGAAGGTATAAAAGATTTTGACTTTTGAATATCTCTTCATATATTTTTTGTGGACGTTGGAGCAGTCTATTTCTACCTCTAAACTCAATTTTTTGATTAGTAAGTGAAAATATAGGAATGAAAAATCTAAGAGTAGAGCCAGATTCATTACACTCTATAATATTTTTCTTTAAATTAGAAAAATTTTTAACTCCTTCAATATATAAATTATTACCTTCTTCTGTTATAATAGCTCCAAGTTTTCTCATTCCTTGAATAGTAGCAATGATGTCATCAGAGTAAGCTATATTTTTAATTTTACTTTTACCATTTGCAAGAGAGGCACAGATAATAGCTCTGTGTGCCATACTTTTTGAAGGTGGAAGAATAATTTCCCCAGAACATTTTGATGGATATATCTTAACTTTCATAATAACTCCTTAATTTTTTTCTATATTTTACAACTTTTTCTCTTAAAATAATAGTCTTGAAAAATAAATTTAGGAAATATAAATATATGATTTGACGTATTTTATAAAAAATGGTATAATTTATAAGTCGTTTATGTCTAAAAAAATAGTATAAAACATATTTGTGGGGATAGAACATTAAAAACTGAATAAGGGAGTGAGAACAATTTATAAGAGCAAAGATATTATTTTAACAGGATTTGCACTATTTGCAATGTTATTTGGAGCAGGAAACTTAATATTTCCACCAACTGTAGGATACATAGTAGGAGATAACTGGAAATTAGCAGCTTTTGGTTTTTGTATTACTGGAATTGGGTTTCCATTAATGGGAATAATAGCTTCAGGTTTTGCTGGTACAGAACTGGATCACTTTTCAGATAAAGTATCACCACTATTTAGTAGAGTTTTTAATACTGTCTTAATTTTGGCAATAGGACCATTTTTAGCTATACCAAGAACTGGAGCAACAGCTTATGAAGTAATGGTACTTCCACATTTAAATGGAGATAGTTCAATATTAAAGTATCTATTTCTAGCAATTTATTTTGGGGTTGTTTTACTATTTTCTTTGAGAGAGAGTGAAGTAATAGATAGAATAGGGAAAATTTTAACTCCAATTCTTTTAATAGTTTTAGCTATTATAATATTTAAAGGAGTATCTACTCCAATAGGAGAGGTAGTAGCAACAGGAACGACAAATAATTTTAGATATGGATTCTATAATGGGTATCAGACAATGGATACTCTTGCAGCTATTATATTTGCAAGTATAATTTTAAAAACTATAACTGGAAAAAATAAGGATTTAGGAAGAAAAGAGCAATTAGTATTTTTGTTAAAAGCTAGTGGTATAGCGGTATTAGGATTAGCAATAGTATATGGAGGACTTTTATATATAGGTGCAACTTCAACAGCTGTATTAGAAAATAGAGGAACAACTCAGCTTTTAAATGATATTATAGCAAGACTTTTAGGAAAAACTGGAAATATTCTTCTAGGTATCTGTGTTGCTGGAGCATGTCTTACTACTGCAATAGGGCTTACAGCTACAGTTGGAGATTATTTTAGTTCAATATTAAAAATTAAATATGAAAAAATAGTTATTATTAATGTTTTAGTAAGTTTTATTTTTGCTAGTTTTGGTGTTGATTTAATAGTTCAGATAGCAGCTCCAATATTAACTTTTATATATCCAATAGCTATTGTTCTTATAGTTTTAAACTTCTTTAAAAAATATTTAGGAAGTAGAGGAGTATTTATAGGGTGTGTAATAGGAGCTGGATTGATAGGAGCAGTTGAAACTTTACAAATGTTAGGAGCATGTCCAGCTACAATAGCAACTCTATATACAAGGCTACCTTTCCAAGATTATGGATTAGCTTGGATATTACCAAGTATAGTATTTGGAGTAGTATTTAGAGTGATAGAGAAGATAAGAAAGTAAAATAATTTAATTATATAAAGGGAAAAAGCCTACTAATAGTAGATTTTTTCCTTTTTATATTTATATACAAAATATTTTCTAGTATGGTATAATATAGTGAATAGAGAATGTATAGGAGAAAAATAATGGATATAAAGGAAACATTAACAGTATATGCTAATGAAGATGATAAGGGTAAAAGAATAGATAAATTTTTAAATGAGTTGATAGATGATGCAACTAGATCATATATCCAGAAGATAATAGATAATGGATTAGTAGAGATACAGGGAAAAAAGATTACAAAGAGTGGAAATAAATTAAAGGGAACGGAAACGATTGTTGTAAATATTCCAGAAGATGAGGTGTTAGATTTAATACCAGAAGATATACCACTAGATATAATTTATGAGGATAGTGATATAGTGGTAATTAATAAATCACCTAATTTAGTGGTACATCCAGCCCATGGAAATTATACAGGAACACTTGTAAATGCTCTTTTATATCATATAAAGGATCTATCTACAATAAATGGAGTGATAAGACCAGGTATAGTTCATAGATTGGATAAGGATACAAGTGGAGTAATAGTAGTAGCAAAAAATGATGAGGCTCATGGAAAACTTTCAGAGATGTTTAAAGAGAAAACTTTGGAAAAAACCTATGTTTGTATAACAAAGGGAATATTTAAGGAAAAAAGTGGAAGAGTAGAGACTTTGATAGGAAGAGATCCTAGAGATAGAAAGAAGATGGCGGTAGTAAATGAGAATGGAAAGATAGCTATCTCAAATTATGAAGTTTTAGATGAGGGAAAAAATCACTCTTTAGTTAAGGTAAGAATAGAAACTGGAAGAACTCATCAAATAAGAGTTCATATGAAACATCTTAATCACCCAATAATGGGAGATACAACCTATGGAAATGGGAGCGAAGGAGCGGAGAGACAGATGCTACATGCTTACAGTTTAAAATTTACACATCCTACAAAAAATATTGAGATGAGGGTAATTGCTCCATTACCTGAAGATTTTAAAAGAGCGGCAAAACATGTGGGAATAGATATATCTAAGATAGAAAGTGAGATAAAAGATGGAGAGTAATTTACTTTATCAATTTGATTTAGAAAAAGGAACAGAGATAATAGGAGTAGATGAAGCTGGAAGAGGACCTCTTGCTGGGAGTGTCGTAGCAGCAGCAGTAAAATTAAAAAAATATTCAGAAGAACTTCAGGAGATAAATGATTCTAAGAAACTTACTGAGAAAAAAAGAGAGAAACTTTTCGATATTATTATGGAAAATTTTGAGGTAGGTATAGGAGTAGCTTCAGCTCAAGAGATAGATGAGATAAATATATTGAATGCAACTTTCTTAGCTATGAGAAGAGCTATAGAGGAGTTAGGAAAAAAGAGTAGTACAGATGTTATGATACTTGTAGATGGAAATTTTAAAATAAGAGAGTATAATGGAGAGCAGGAACCGGTGATAAAAGGGGATGCGAAGAGTTTATCTATAGCAGCAGCTTCTATAATTGCAAAGGTAACAAGAGATAGGATGTTAGTTGAAGAGGGAAAAGAGTATCCAGAATACCACTTTGAAAAACATAAAGGATATGGAACAAAGGCTCATAGAGAAGCTCTTTTAAAGTATGGACCAACACCTATTCACAGAAAGACATTTTTAACAAAAATATTGGGAGAAAATGCAAAATAATAGAAGTGTTGGAGATAGGTATGAGGAGTTAGCTACAAAGTTACTTATCTCAAGAGGATATGAGATACTGGAGAGAAATTATAGAGTTAAAGCTGGTGAGATAGATATAATTGCAAGGGTAGAGGATACGATAGTATTTGTAGAGGTAAAGTATAGAAAAGATAGTAAATTTGGTTATGGAATAGAGGCAGTTGATTATAGAAAGATTAGAAGAATATATAAAGCTGCCGAAATTTATCTGACTTTGAATAGAAAATTATCATCTAAGATTAGATTTGATTGTATAAGTTTTTTAGGGAAAAAAATATCTTGGACAAAAAATTTAACATGGGGTGATGAAATTGGATTTTAAATGTGTAAAATGTGGATGTGAAAAATATCAAGTAAAAACAACAGTTATTCCAGAAAAAAGCCCTGGTTTAAAGCTAGAGTTTGGAACTTATTATATAAAAACCTGCCTTAACTGTGGATATACAGAGATGTATTCTGCAAAGATAGTGAATATGGAGAAAAATGATAAGAAAAAACCTTGTCCAGAGTATTAAAAATCTGGTTTTTTCTCAAAGATGTCCAATATGTAAAAAAATTTCCCAAGATAGCAGTTATATTTGTGAAGAGTGTTATTTTACTCTAAGAAAAAAGGGTAAGATAAAAAATATTGAAAATTATTACTATTTGTATTATTATAACGATGAGATAAAGAGATTAATAGCTGATTTTAAATTAAAAAATAGAAAGAGTTTAGGAAAAGAGATATCCTCTATTATTAAGAGCCCTTTAACAGATCTTATTTTAGAGAAGGAAATTGATATGGTATTACCTGTTCCTATAAGTAAAGAACGGGAGAAAGAGAGAGGCTTTAATCAAGTAGAGGAGTTACTTGATAATTGTGGTGTAAAGTATCAGAAGATAGAGAGAGAAAAAAATACTAAACATATGTATGAGTTACTCAATAGTGGAAGTAGAAAGGAAAATATCTACAATGCCTTTAGAAATAGAGGATTAGATATAGAGGGAAAGAATATACTGATTGTAGATGATATTGTAACAACAGGAAGTACAATAAAAGAGATGGTAAAGGAGATAAAGAAGGTTGGAACTCCCAATAATATATATGTTTTCTCTTTAGCTGTTTCAAAAATTTTTAAGCCATAGATTAGGAGAGAAGATGGAGTTATATATAGATAATAAAAAGGTAGAGTTAAAGCAAAAAAGATTTAAAAGCTTTGGACGAATGATAAATGAGATAACAAAACAACTGACTCAAGATAATAAAGTTCCATATAAGTTTTATATAAACGGGGAAAAATTGAAAGATAATACTGTTGTAAATTTAAAAGATTTGAAATTAGTAGAAGTAATAACTAAAACAGAGGGAGAGATGTTGCTAGACTCAATAATGAGAGCTAAGGAACAGATTGATATATTTTTCTCAATTTTTGATTCTGAAGATGACGAAGAGGAGAATTCTGGAAAAACAGCAGTAATGGTGAGTGAGATAGAGATAGTAGAGAGAGGAATATTTTTAAGATGGTTCTATAATCTATTATTACTTATAAAAGCTAGTGGAGATTTAGATTTTGTATATAGTGATTTTGATGAATATATAGCTGAGTTTGAACGTGAGATGGAACAAGCTGAAAAAGCCTATGATGCCCATGATTATGAAACATTTGTAGAGATGCTAGAATTTTCTATAGGAGATCTACTACAGGACTTCTATGAAAATGCTGAAAATTACTATAGTGATATTTTAGAAGAGGAAAATCGTAAAAGATTGCTCAATTAAGAGTTAGTTACTGACCAATGTAATAGTTGAAAATTGCTAAGCTCTATGATAAGATGTAAAATAAGAGTAAATATAATTATAATGGAGGAAATTTCATGAGAACAAATGTAATAGCTGGAAACTGGAAAATGAATAAAACAAATGCAGAAGCTGTAGAAATGCTTACTGAATTAAAAGGATTAGTAAAAGATGTAGAAGGAGTAAAAATAATAATAGGAGCTCCATTCACAGCTTTATCAGATGCTGTAAAAGCAGTAGAAGGAAGTAATGTAGAGATAGCTGCTGAAAACGTATATCCAAAATCATCAGGAGCTTATACTGGAGAAGTTTCTCCTACAATGTTAAAAGCAATAGGAGTAAAATATGTAATCTTAGGACACTCAGAAAGAAGAGAGTACTTCTGTGAAACAGATGCATTTATCAACGAGAAAGTAAAGGCTGTACTTGCAGCTGGAATGACTCCTATCCTATGTGTTGGAGAAAAATTAGAAGATAGAGAAGCTGGAAGAACTGCTCAAGTAAATGAAACTCAAGTAAGAGAAGGATTAAAAGATATAACAGCTGAAGAAGCTAAAAATATAATCATAGCTTATGAGCCAGTATGGGCAATAGGAACAGGAAAAACTGCTACTCCAGAAATGGCACAAGAAACTCACAAAGAGATTAGAGATGTATTAAGATCTATGTTTGGTGCTGTAGCTGAAGAGATGGTAATCCAATATGGAGGATCAATGAAACCTGAAAATGCTGCTGAATTATTAGCTCAAGCTGATATCGATGGTGGATTAATAGGAGGAGCTTCATTAGAAGCAGCTTCATTTGCTAAAATAGTTTTAGCTGCTAAATAGTTAAATTTTAGGAGGAGTAAAATAATGAAAAAACCAGTAATGTTAATGATATTAGATGGTTGGGGAATAAACAAAAATGCAGATCAAAAAAATGCTATAGCTGCTGCTAACCCAGAAACATTTAATAGACTTATGAAAGAGTATCCTCATTCAGAATTACAAGCTTCTGGAGAGGCAGTAGGATTACCAGAAGGACAAATGGGTAACTCTGAAGTAGGACACTTAAATATAGGATCTGGAAGAATAATATATCAACCATTAGTAGAAATTTCAAAAGATATTAGAGAGGGAACAATATATGAAAACCCAGTATTAAAAGAGGCTTTTGAATATGCAGTAGCTAATGGGAAACCAGTTCACTTTGGTGGACTTCTATCAAATGGTGGAGTACACTCTCACATAGATCACCTATTTGGACTTTTAGCTATGGCTAAAAAATATGGAGTAAAAGCTTATGTACACGCTTTCCTAGATGGAAGAGATACAGCTCCACAATCAGCTAAAGGATTTATAGAAGAGTTAGAAGCTAAGATGAAAGAGTTAGGAGAGGGATCAATAGCTACTCTTTCTGGAAGATACTATGCTATGGACAGAGATAAGAACTGGGATAGAGTAAAATTAGCTTATGATGCTATGGTTTTAGGAGTAGGAAATAAAGCTAATTCAGCAATCGAAGCTATAGATGCGTCATATGCAGAAGGAAAAACAGATGAATTTGTTGTTCCAACAGTTGTAGATGCTAATGGTTTAATAAAAGCTGGAGATGTATTTATCAATTTTAACTTCAGACCTGATAGAGCAAGAGAGATAACAAGAGCTTTAAATGATAAAGAGTTTACAGGATTTGAAAGAGAATACCTAGGATTAAAATTCTACTGTATGCGTCAATATGATGCTACAATAGATGCTCCAGTTGTATATGGAGAAAAAGATATCACAAATACATTTGGAGAAGTTTTAGCAAAAGCTGGAATGAAACAATTAAGAACTGCTGAAACTGAAAAATATGCTCACGTAACTTTCTTCTTTAACGGAGGAAAAGAGGAGCAATTTGCTGGAGAGGATAGAAAATTAGTTGCATCTCCAAAAGTAGCAACTTATGATTTACAACCAGAAATGTCAGCTTGTGGAGTAACAGAAGGGCTAATAGAAGCTTTAAACTCTGGAGAGTATGATGTTATAATAGTAAACTATGCTAACCCAGATATGGTAGGACATACAGGAGTATTTGATGCTGCAGTAGCTGCTGTTAAGAAAGTAGATAAGTGTATTGCTAAGGTTTCTGAAAAAGTTTTAGAACTAGGAGGAACTTTATTAATTACAGCTGACCATGGAAACGTAGAGTTAATGGAAGATCCAGAAACTCATATTCCATTCACAGCTCACACTACAAACAACGTACCATTTATCTTAGTTTCTAATGAATACAAAAATGCTAAGTTAGAAGATGGAAAATTATCTGATATAGCTCCAACTATGTTAGATATCTTAGGACTTGCTAAGCCAGAAGAGATGAATGGAAAATCTTTATTAGTAAAATAGTGATGTAAAAAATTTTACCAAATAATACTGGTAAAAAATAGATAGATTTTATATATAGCTCCAGTGGGTTTTCCGCTGGAGTTATTTTGTTATTAAAAACTTATTAAATTTTTTATTTAAATATATATTAAAAATTTTTATTAAATATTAGAATTTTATTGAAAAATAAAAAGATGTTAGTACCTTAAAGGTACTAACACCAGAAATTCTCTCTTTTATTTTTTATAATCTGAATAGTAAGTCATAGTAAGTAGGGATAGGCCAAACTGTTTTATCGACTAGAAGTTCTAAAGAGTCTACAACAACTCTCATTTGATTAAGTAGAGGTACTAAATTACTATTGTAGAAGCAAGCTCTTTCATAATCATCAGTTATCATAGTGGCAGTTCTTAAACCTTCATTTAATTCAGTAATACAATTTTTTAATTTGTTTTTGAAGTTGATAACTTTTATTAAATGTTCCTTATCAAATTGGATATACTCTTCTTCTTTTAAGGCTTCTCTAACACTATTGATCATTTGAGAGATGTTAGTTACATATTTTATTATACATGGATATATCTCATTTCTAGCCATTCTAATAGCAGTAGAGATCTCTATATTAGTTTGCTTATTATATCTTTCACTATATACTTTAAATCTTGAATAAAGTTCATTTCTAGATAAAACTCCGTTTCTTTCAAAAAGGTCAATAGTCTCCTCTCTGATAAAAACAGGGATACCCTCTACAGTATTTTTTAAATTAGAAAGACCAAGTTCTTTAGCTCTATCTATCCAAGAACTCTCATATCCATTTCCATTGAATATAATTCTTTTATGTAAATTATATCTCTCTTTTATTAATTTGATTATATATTTGTTGATATTTTTTGTAGGATCAGTTTTTTCAAGAATATCAGCATACTCTCCTAATATATCAGCTACGATAGTATTAATTATAAATACAGGAGTTGAAGCTGAGGCACTAGATCCAGGCATTCTAAATTCAAATTTGTTTCCTGTGAAAGCAAATGGAGAAGTTCTATTTCTATCAGATAGATCTCTAGGAATTTTAGGAATACGAACTCCAATATCTATAGTATCTTTAATATCATTTGATTCTAAGAAAGAGGCATTTCCTATATTTTCAAATAATTCTTGTAACTGTTCACCTAAGAATATAGAGATAACAGCAGGAGGAGCCTCATGTCCACCAAGTCTATGGTCATTTCCAGGTGTAGCTGTACAAGCTCTTAAGACATCAGCATATCTATCAATTCCTTCAACTACAGCCATTGTATAAAGTAGGAATTGTAGATTATCTGGAGTTAGATTATCTGGATCATAAAGATTAATTCCAGAATCAGTAGCAAGAGACCAGTTACAATGTTTTCCAGAACCGTTTACACCTTGGAAAGGTTTTTCATGTAATAGTGCAGCTAGTCCATGTCTATTTGCCACTTTTTTAATAGTATCCATAGCTAGGTGGTTTTGATCTACAGATACATTTGCTGATGTAAACATTAAAGCTATTTCAAATTGGTTAGGGGCTACTTCATTGTGTTTAGTTTTAGCCATAACTCCAAGCTTCCAAAGTTCAGCATCTAGCTCAGACATAAATATCTCTACTCTCTCTTTTATAGTTCCATAATAGTGATCATTCATCTCTTGACCTTTTGGAGGAAGATTTCCAAATAGTGTTCTTCCAGCTAGGGCTAAATCTTGTCTTTTATCCCAAAACTCTTTTTCAACAAGGAAATACTCTTGTTCAACTCCAAGAGTAACATTGATATGTTTAGTATCAAAATCTCCAAGAAGTTTTTGAATTCTTAAAGCTTGGTTTTCAATTGATTTGATTGATCTTAAAAGTGGAACTTTTTTATCAAGAGCTTCTCCATTATATCCAACAAGTGCAGTAGGAATATAAAGAGATTTAGTTACTCCTTCTCCTTTAATAAACATTGGAGAACTAGTATCCCAAGCAGTATATCCACGAGCTTCAAACGTAGATCTTAATCCACCATTAGGGAAAGAAGAGGTATCGGCTTCACCTTTAATTAGATCTTTTCCAGAAAATTGAGACATTATAGTCCCTTCAGAAGTGACAGAAATGAAAGATTCGTGCTTTTCAGCAGTAAGTTCAGTAAGAGGTTGGAACCAGTGAGTAAAGTGAGTAGCTCCCTTTTCAGTAGCCCAGCTTTTTACAGCGTTGGCAATAACATCAGCAACTTCAAGAGACATTTCGGCCTCACCAGATTGCACAGCCTTGAATTTTTTAAAAATAGAACTAGGTACTCTACTCTTTAATTCAAGTTCTGAAAAATAATTTACTCCAAAGACGTCTAACATAGTGTTCATTTAAGAAATCCTCCTTATGAAATATAGATTAAATAAAAAAATTCAGTACTATAATCATATATAATTTAAAAAATAAATACGATTTTTATTCATGAAATTAATTATATTAATAGAGATTTTAACATATGTTCATAATATAATCAATGATTTTTTTAAAAACTTTTTATATAATTAAAAAATTGAAAAAAATTACAAAATAAGATATAATTTTATAGAGTATAGGAATAGGGAAGAAGGGGTGGATTTTTTAATGGAGAGATTACTAGGAAAGTGTGTATATGAAGGGATAGTAATAGGTGAAACATATCTAGATATAGACACTAATTTGCAGAATGAAAAGGAAAATATCCCCTTTGAAGATATTGATAAAGAGATTTTAAGATTAGAAATA
>UMEL01008747.1_pt1 | contig 15702 bp, 10 predicted proteins | sample 1964741 | NCBI WGS metagenome assembly UMEL01 (sample SAMEA4836019, study PRJEB28245) | human gut metagenome | biome: gut microbiome; material: fecal sample | place: Denmark | collected 2008
CGGGATCATGTCCGATCTCCTCGATCCTGAGCTCCGAGATGGGGCCGGGATGGCCGAGCAGCTTCAGGTAGGCGCGCGCATTCTTGGCCGCCTCGACGAAAAAGAGGCGGATGTCTGCGGCGCGGGTGCGCACGGCGGGCGGAATGGCGGCTTCCAGCGTGCCGTCGGCGATGAGGTTGGGAAGGCAGTAGATCGTGCCGGCCATGGGAGGTGCTCCTCAATCAGGCGTCGAGGCCGGGGAGGACTTCAACGCCCGCGCGGGTGAGAAGCGTGGTGAGCGCCATGAGCGGCAGGCCGATCAGGGAGGTCGGGTCGTCCGACTTCACGCTTTCCATGAGCGCGATGCCGAGGCGCTCGATCTTGGCGGCGCCGGCGCAGTCGAAGGGCTTCTCGCGCTCGACGTAGGCCTCGATGGCCTCGTCGGAGAGCGTGCGCATGCGGATCGTCGTCTGGGACTTGACGCGCTCGGCGCGGCCTTCGGCGTCAATGACGCACAGGGCCGTCGTGAACACGACGTCGTGGCCCTGCATGCTCTTGAGCTGGCGGACGGCGTTCTCGTGCGTGTGCGGCTTGCCGAGCTTGACGCCGTTGAGGTCGGCCACCTGATCGGAGCCGATGACGACGGCGCCGGGGTGCTTGTCCCAGATTGCGCGGGCCTTCATTTCGGAAAGGCGCATCGCGGTGTCCTGCGGCGTTTCGCCGGGCAGGGAGGATTCGTCAATGTCGGGGCTTTCGCACGTGTAGGCGATGCCAAGACGGTCGAGGAGCTCGCGGCGGTAGCGGGAGCTCGAGGCGAGGATGAGTGCTTTTGTCATAATGCAGGAATTGTAGCGGGAAGTCCCAAGGCGGGCGAGCGAAATTCCCGCCGCCTGCGCGTGAACAATGTATCCTTTCAGGGCGCCCGTTCCGGGCCTGAAAGTTTTACTGAGGATGACCATGTCTCTTACGCTCGATGTTTTCGAAATCGCCCGCACCCGCCAGACCGTGGAGGGCACGCTTGAGCTTGACGAAATGCCTGAGCTCGCGCACTTCATTCAGGCGCTCGAGGGCTCCCTGAAGTTCAGCGTGACGGGACTCGGCATCGTTGAGCGACTTCCCGCCGCAAGTCTCTCGTTCGAGGGCACGGTCGTCATGCAGTGCGCGCGCTGCAACGAGCCCGTGAGCGTTCCCATCAGCCGCGAACTCGTCTTCCGCTTCACGAAGACCGAGGCAGAGGCCAATGCGCTCCCGCTCGATGAAGAGGGTGATGATGAGGAGGTTATCGTCGGCAGCCGCAGTCTCTCCGTCGCCGACTGGGTTCAGGAGGAGGCGATCCTGTCGCTTCCCGCCATGCCGCTTCACGACGACTGCGAGATGGACTATGAAAACACGAGCGACGAGGTGGTCGAGGCTGAAAAGCCCAATCCCTTCGCCGCTCTCGCCGCGCTCAAGCACTGAGCCCGAACACCACGCCTTGTGAAGACGCCCGCCCGGCATTTGATTCGGAGCGGGTTTTTCCTTGTCTTTTCGGGCTTAGGCTGAGCGGCGTCGGACGCGGTCGCAAGCGAGGCCATGAGCATGGAATGCACAGACCGGCCGAAATCTCCAGCAGGCCCCGTCGTCGGTTCTGGTCCTGAATAAAAATCGCCCGGCTCACACAAGCCGGGCGACGGATGCGTCTGATGACGTTGGCGATGACGACGGCTTTGGAGACGTCAGGCGGTGGCGGCTTCCATCTTTTCCGTGGCCTCGACCGCGAGCTTGGAGGCGGCGGGCAGGATGGACATGCACATGGCGATGATCGGATCGACGATGAATCCGGGGAACGCCTGCTTGAAGAATTCCTCGATTTCCTCAGGCGTGCGGGCGAAGATGCCGCTCATCAGGTAGCCCAGCGTGAGGAAAGACGCCGTGAAAAGAGCGCGGCTCTCTTCGTCCATCCTGGAAAGTGTCTCGCTGAGAAGCTTCGCGTAGTGTTCGCCTGCAGTGGGGCCATCGTAATCGCCTTCGATGACGGGGGCGAAGTGCTTCTTGAGAAGGGAGCCGTCGTCCTTCTCGGGTGTGTGATGCACGAGGAATTCCGAAAGCGTGGCAAGGCTGGGAAGGAAGGTTTCGGTAGTGGCGTTTGCCAGATGGAGCTTCTTGAAGTGTTCCTTTGCGGCGGCCTCGTCCTTCAGGAAATGATTGACGGCGGTGAGTGCGCATGAGAGCGGAAGACAGATGTTCTGATTCGCTTCGGCACTTTCGCATGCCTCGTCGAAGCTCCTGCACATCTGCATCACGGGGTCGTCGGATTCGACGAGTTCCACGCCGGCGACGATGCCGGCCAGATGGAGGGCGAGTCCCCGGTCGGAGGCCGCAAGATCGTCAGACTCCGCGAGACGGGAGCTCGCGCGGGAGTCGATGTCTTCGGGACGACAGTCGAGCATGGCGGCCAGGGCGGAGACGAGAAGGGCAAGAGCGACTCTGGCGGGATGGTCGGCCTTCTGGCTCACGGCGCGCTGAAGGTTCCAGAACTGCTCGAAAACGGCATCGAGCTCTCGGTCGAAGGGCGAGAAGCGGCGGGAGACTGCGGCGAGCACGTCGCTTGCCGTGCGGGACTCGTTGAACTGCCTGAGCACGGCCGGAATGAAAAGCGGCTGAATGCCGGAACTCTCAAGGTTTTTCTCGAGAACCTTCGGGTCGTCGTTCGAGAGGTCTCGAAGCACCGAGACGATCCTGTTGTGGCACCACGCAAAGCAGGCGCGGGAACTCGACGAAAGGCGCTGCAGGCTCTTGTTGAGCTCGGCGACGCTAGCGGCCTCGGTCGGAAGTTCGATGAGGCTGCCCCGGAAGTCGGCGTTCATGCCGAGTTCGCCGAACATGATCTCGAGAACCCCCTGAAGGTCCCAGTAGGCGCCCATGAGACCCGTGAGGTCGCTGTTGTCGTAGAGATAGTGCTCGATGGGATCCTCATCGTCGTCGGGATCCGCGCCGGTGACGATGGACGAGGAGGAAATCGCGCCCCAGATGACGTCGAGCGAGACGACGAGCGGATTGCTGTCGTCTCCGAGCGTTCCCGCGAGCTCGCGAATCATGTCTGCGAGGGTTCCGCTCTCGGCGGCCGCGTCACGGTCGAAGGCTTCCGCATCGTCGGCAAGGTCTCCGATGGCCTTGACGGCAGTCTCCAGAACGTTGTTGTCTTCAGCCGTCAGGCCGAGTGCGGCGACGATGGCGGCGGACCCGCAGTGGATGTGCGCATAGAAGGGGCGCAGCGATTCGGGAAGCGCCTTGTAGGCGGTCAGAACGGCGGAAGTCGTGAACTCGGAGGGCGATTCGGTTTGAGGTACCTGCATGGGGAATCCTTCGATTGAAAAAACTGCCAGACTGAAAGTATGCGACAAATCGCCGGCATTCGCGTGCTTGGCAGGGTAATGCCTGAGATTGCGCGGGTTGGGCACTGCTTGTTTTTGGGATCAGCGCCGCCAGTTTTTGTACGGATTCCTTGCGAGCATCGAGTTGTAGTAGCGCGGATCGCCCGTCACCTCCTCGCCGATCCACTCGGGCTTCTCGAAGGAAGCATCCACGGATGGCAGCTCGATCTCGGCCATGACGAGGCCCTCGTTGTCGCCGAAGAATTCGTCCACCTCCCAGACGAAGCCCGCAAACGGAATCTTCGTGCGGGTTTTGTCGATGACGGGCTTTTCGGCGAGTTCGTCGAGCATGGTCCGGGCCTCGTTGTACGGGATCTCGTACTCGTACTCGGGATGCGCGATGCCGCTTCCGCGTCCCTTGACCGTGAGAAAGCCCTTGTCGCCCACGGTTCGCACGCGCACCGTGCGGTTCCTGTCGCTGCAGAGGTAGCCCTGAGCGTAGCGCACGGCGCAGCCGAGCTTCCGCCAGCCGTCCGACTTCACGAGAAACTTGCGTTCGATTTCAATGCCCATGATTCTGGTCCCTCCATTCCATTCAGTGCGCTTCGAGCGCCGCGAGCACGGTCTGCACGAGTGCGAGGCGATTTTCGGGCGTTGCGCCGCCCGAGTCGATCCTCAGCTTGTCGGGCCCGAGCATGCGGGCGTCCTTCCTCGACTGCAGGAAGCGGATGAGTGCCATCGGCTCGACGGCGGGCCTTGCCGTGAATGTGATGACGGTCGCCGTGTCGGCGCAGTCGATCTTGCGCACGCCGAGCGCTTCGCAGCGAAGGCGCAGCCTGTGGATCTGAGTGAGTCTCTGCGCGGCCTCGGGAAGCTTGCCGTAGCGGTCGGCGAGCGATTCGGTCGTGCGGATGATGTCCTCGACACTCGTCGCGGACGAGAGCTCCTTGTAGAAGCCGAGGCGCTGCGAGACGTCCGAGACGTAGCTGCTCGGCAGCAGTGCGGGCGCATGGAGCGAGATTTCCGTGGTCGGCACGAGGGGCTCCGTGAAGTCGGGAAGTTCTCCGCGCTTGAGTGCCTTGACGGCATTGGCGAGCATGCGGCTGTAGAGGTCGAACCCGACCTCGGCGATCTCGCCCGACTGGTGTTCGCCTAGCACTTCGCCCGCGCCTCGGATCTCGAGGTCGTGCATGGCGAGGTAGAAGCCGCTGCCGAGTTCCTCAAGGGACTGGATGGCTTCGAGGCGCTGCTTCGCCTGCTTCGTCGTGGCGCCCGATGGCGGGGTGAGCAGGTAGGCGTAGGCCTGATGGTGGCTTCGGCCGACGCGGCCGCGCAACTGATGGAGCTGTGCGAGGCCGAGCTTGTCAGCCCGCTGCATGATGATCGTGTTGGCGGTCGGGACGTCGATGCCCGTCTCGATGATGGTCGTGCAGAGGAGCAGGTTGTAGCGCTGCTGGTAGAACTCGCGCATGATGTGTTCGAGCTCGCGCTCGCTCATCTGTCCGTGCGCGACGGCGATGCGCGCTTCGGGAATCAGTGCGGCGAGCTGCTCGCGGCGGTTCTCGATCGTCTCCACCTCGTTGTGCAGGAAGTAGACCTGGCCGCCGCGCTTGAGTTCGCGGATGACGGCCTCGCGGATGAGGCCCGGCTCCTCGGCGTGCACAAAGGTCTTGACCGCCAGACGGCGCTCGGGGGCTGTCGCGATGACGGAGAAGTCGCGGATGCCTTCGAGGCTCATCGAGAGCGTGCGCGGGATCGGCGTGGCTGTGAGCGTGAGGACGTCGACCTCGGCGCGCAGCTTCCTGAGCGTCTCCTTCTGGCGAACGCCGAAGCGGTGTTCCTCGTCGATGATGACGAGGCCGAGGCGCTTGAAGGACACCTTGTCAGTGAGAAGCTTGTGCGTGCCGATCACGATGTCGACCGTGCCGTCGGCGATGCCTTCGAGCGCCTTCGTCGTCTCTTTGCCCGTCCTGAAGCGGGAGAGCTCGGCGACGCGCACGGGCCAGGGCGCGAATCGGTCGCGGAAGGTCTGGGCATGCTGCTCGGCGAGCAGGGTCGTCGGGCAGAGCACGGCCACCTGCCGGCCCGCCGAGACGGCGACGAAGGCCGCGCGCAGCGCGACTTCGGTCTTGCCGAAGCCCACGTCGCCGCAGACAAGGCGGTCCATCGTCTTGCCCGTCGTCATGTCGTTGAGGACGGCGCCGATGGCGGCCGCCTGGTCGGGCGTCTCGTCGAATGCAAAGCCCTCGCAGAAGGCCTCGTAGTCGCTGATGTCGATGGGGAAGACGACGCCCTTGCGGGTCTCGCGCAGCGCATAGAGGTGCAGGAGCTCGGCCGCCGTGTCGCGGACCTGCTCGGCCGCCTTCCTTCTCGCCTTTTCCCAGTCGCCGCGTCCGAGAGCGTGCAGCGGGGCGTTCTCGGGATCGGCGCCCGAGTAGCGCGAGATGAGGTGGAGGTTGGCGATCGGCACGAAGAGCTTGGCCTCGTTCTTGTAGTCGATGCGCAGAAGCTCGGCCTCTCCGTCGGGCGTGTCCATGTGCACGAGCCCCTGATAGCGGCCGATGCCGTGCTCTAGGTGCACGACGGCATCCCCGATCTTGAGTTCGGAGACGTCGCGCACGATCATTTCGATGTTGGTCGACTGGCGGTTGCGGCGCAGACGCGAACGCCTCGGGCTGGCGGCATAGAGCTCGGTCTCGGTGAGGATCGCCGTACCGGGATTCTCAAGGAGGCTGCCCGCAAAGAGCGGCGCGGCCGCAAGGCCCACGGGCGCGTCGCCCGCGAGGAAGTCCGCCCAGTTTTCGTACTCCGTGAATTCGAGGCCCGACGCCCTGAAGAGCTCGCCCATCGTGCCCATGCGGCCCACCGAGGTCGCAACTATGAGCGTGCGGCGGCCCCGCGTCTTCTCGGTCGTCGTGAAGGCGATGAGGTTCGAGACGGGGTTCTGGCTCTTGCGGTCGACCGCAACGCCCTTGAGGGCGAGCGCGTCTTCGGGGGCTCCCTCGCGCCTGAAGGTGAAGCGCGCGAACTTCGAGAGGCTCGTGAAGAACGCTTCGGGCGTGAGCCAGAGCTCCTCGGGCTTCATCGCGGGACGGTCCGCGTCCGTTTCGAGCATGCGCTGGCGCGAGAGCGTCTCCTTCATGAAGCCAGCAAGCGCGGTCTGCACGTCGCCCACGAGCACGACGCGCGTGCCCGCCGACAGATAGTCGGCCAGCGTGGCCGTCTGCTCGAAAAAGAGCGGCAGATAGTATTCGATGCCCGGCGGCAGGACCCCGTTGCCGATGTCGCGGTAGACGAGGCTTTTGCCCGGATCGCCTGCAAAGCGCGTGCGCCAGCGCTGCCTGAAGCCCGTGACGGCCTCGGGCGTCACGGGGAACTCGTGGCCCGGAAGCAGCCTGATCTCGTTGACGGCCTCCATGGAGCGCTGCGTCTCGACGTCGAACCAGCGGATCGACTCGATCTCGTCGTCGAAGAGGTCGAGGCGGAAGGGCCTGTCGGAGCCCATCGGGAAGACGTCGATGATGCTGCCGCGAACGGCGAATTCACCCGCCGCGAGCACCTGCTTGACGCCTGCGTAGCCTGCGGCGGCGAGGTTCGAGCGAAGGCCCTCGACCGAGAGCGTGTCGCCGGGACGGAAGAAGAAGGTGTTCGCGCCCACGTAGGCGACGGGCGCCATGCGCTGGGCGGCCGTGACGGCGGAGGCGATCACGACGTCGAGGCCCTTCGTGCCCGAGGTCATGCGGTAGAGGGTCTCAAGGCGCTCGGAGACGATGTCCTCCTGCGGGGAGAGCACGTCGTAGGGGAGCGTCTCCCAGTCGGGGAGGCTTCTGACGCCGAGTTCGGGACTGAACCAAGGGATCTCCTGCCCGAGCCTCACGGCGTCGAGCGGATCGGCGCAGATGACGAGGAGTCTTTCATGCCTTGTGCGGCACTTCTCGGCCATCTGCGAGAGCGCGAGCGCGTCGGGTGCCGCCGTGCCGATGGGCAGCGCGTACCTGTCGCCGGGCCCGAAACGGAAGATGTCTTCGGAAATCAGGTCTGGGATTGCGCTATTGGACATGTGTGGGCTCCGTTTTGTGTCTTGAGTCGGAAGTGACGATAGCACAAACCGGAGGACTCTCAGAGGGCGGTCGACAGGCGAGGGGCGACACCTTCGGCCGATATGCCGTAGGATTAGGTGAAGGCCGCCCGATCCGCGAGCGGCCGATGGAGGCCCGACCATGCTGAGAGCTCATCGATGCAGACGTTATGCGGCGCGCTTGAAGGAACTCATCCGCTGCACGCCCGTGGATCCGCTTCTTCTCACCGAGGGAGAGGTGACGGACCTTGCGTGCCTTCACGCCGACAGCACGCGCCCGACGGCCGGCGAATGCCTCCTTCATGACGACAGGTCTCCCGTCCTCCTTCTCTCCTCCCTTCATCCCGCTCCCGAGACTCTATGGGACGAGGACCTCGCGCTTCTCACGCTTCTTCTCAAGCACTTCGGCCTTCGTCCGAGCGTGGAGACGGGGCTTGCGCTCTACACCGCCGTCCTCTGCCGAAGCGCGGGCTTCACCGACTGCCCTGAATTCGAGGGTTTCGAGCGCCCCGCACTGCCCGAGGGCGCCGACCTCGGCACGCTGCTTGTCGATTTCCTCTATCCCGAAAGCAAAAATCCCGGCGTCTGGGAGACGCCGGGATTCGGAGTGCAGGATGCGGCGGAGTTCGCCGCGGGCTAGACCTTAGAAGCGGTACTGACCCTGGATGCCGATGATGTAGGCATCAAGCTTGCGGAACTTGCCGATTTCCTCATGCTTGGAGTTGTAGAGGCTTCGTTCATGCACGCCGTGCAGGTGAGCGAAGCCCACGTCCGTCTGGAAGTCCTTCGTCCAGTGGAAGGAGGAGCCGATGGCGAACCACCAGCGGTCGGCGTCGGGAATCGTGCCGGTGCGCGTGTACTTGTCGTCGATCGTGGACGTTTCGTAGGCGATGCCGCCGCGCAGCGTCCAGAAGCTGTTGATGCGGGCGTCGTAGCCGACGGAGTAGAGGTACGTGTCCTTCCAGTTCTTCTCGGACGCGAAGGGCACGGACTTGGTTTCAATCGTCAGGGCCTTGAAGCTCGACCAGTCGGCCCAGCGCATGGTGCCGTAGAGGCTCAGCCAGTCGTTGACGTCCCAGGCGGCGGAGAGCATGGCCCAGGCGGGGGCGTCCATGGAGACCTGAGCGTTCATGGAAGTCGGCAGGGCGACGATAATTCCTCCGACAGGGACATTGATGTTGTTGTCGGTATTGAGCGTGCCGTTGACCGTGTGGCCGACGGCGGAGCGGTAGGAGGCACCGATGCGGACGCTTTCAACAGGCGTCCACATCAAGCCGACGTTCCAGCCCCAGGCGTCGCCGGAGACCTTCGTGTAGGCCATGCCCGGTTGGCCGTCGCTAAGCTGGGGATGTTTGCTCCAATTGAAGCCGAGGTCGGCCTTCACGTACTGGTAGGAAATGCCGGCACCGAGCGAGACCTTGTCGGAGAGCTTCCAGGCAAAGGACGGGTTGAAGTCATAGACCGCGATCTTGGCTTCCGTGCCTTCGCCGGACTGCTCCCAGTTTTCGCCGTATTCGGTGGAGAGGCCGAACGGCACCGTGAAGCCGAAGCCGATCCAGGTCACGTCGTTGATCTGGTGCGAGATGAAGAGGTTGGGCACGGCTTCGGGGTGCTTGCGGCCGTTTTCGTCGTGGTCGGAGCCGCCGTCCTTGGCGTTGTAGTCGAGGTTGAGGCCGACGCCGACGAAGCCGAACTGGGCCTGCGTGCCCGTGTGAAGCGTCATCGTGGCGGGGTTGTAGTAGAGGCCTGAGACGTCAGTGCCGTCGACACCCATGCCGGCGTAGGCGCGGCCGAGACCGAGAGCGGACTGCTCCGTCAGCTGGAAGCCGCCGGCAACGGCGGCGGAGGAGAAGGTGGCGGCCACGGCGGCGGCAGCGGTAGCGCGGATGAAGTTCTGATGCAAGATCTGCTCCTGGTATGGATTGGAGTGCGCGACACATGTCGCTTTTCGGGATTTTTATGCGTGTTTTCCCGAACGAGGTGTGCACCCTAACACATTGCAACAGAGTTTTAGAAGCGGGCTAATCCGTCAGCATGATGGGTCCCCTGAAAGACGAAAAGCACCGTCAAGCCTTCTTGGAGAGGGCTTGCGGTGCTTTTTTAATCCTGACGGACTACCTTAGAACAGGTACTGCATCTGGGCGGAGAAGATGTAGGAGTCGAGCGACTTGAATTCGCCGGAGGCCTTCTCGTTGACGGACACGAGTTCCTTGTCGCCAACGCCCTTGATGTAGGTGGCGCCGAAGTCGAACGTCAGGTTGTCCGTGTACTTGTAGGAGGCGCCGCCCGAGAACCAGACGCGGTCGGTGTCGGGAATGACGGCCATGCGGTACTGGTTTTCAACGGGGCCCTGGTCGTAGGCCACGCCGCCGCGGACCGTCCACTGGCCGTTGAGCTTGTAGTCGGCGCCGACGGAGAAGAACCACGTGTCATCCCAATTGTTGGTGATGGTCGAATGGGCGGAAGCAATCAGATCGACCATCTGATTGTCAAAGCCGCTGTTGTCAAGAGAGAGGGACTTGAAGTTCGACCACTTGGACCAGCGGGCCGTGCCGGAGAGGCGAAGCGCGTCGGTGGCTTCCCACGTGGCGGAGAGCGTGATCGTGTCGGGCGTCTTGATGCGGACCTTCATGTCGCTGGTCAGAGACCTCATACCGTTGATGTCGAGAGTCGTGTGGCCGTCGGCGTTGTGCGCGATGTGAGAGCGATAGGCGAGGCCGACGCGGACGGTCTCGACAGGCTGGAACATCATGCCCACGTTCCAGCCCCAGGCCCAGCTGTCACCCTTGACGTTGGCATGGGCTACCGTCTTGAAACTCGGAACGTCGAAGCCGAAGCCGAGTTCGGCCTTGGCGTACTGGAGCGAGATGCCGCCGCCGACGCTGAGCTTGTCGTTGACCTTCCAGGCCAGATTCGGGTTGATGTCGAAGGTGAGGATCATGGACTCGGTGCCACGGTCCATGCCGCCCCAGTTTTCATCGAATTCGGTGCCCATGCCGTACGGGACGGTGAGGCCAAGGCCGGCCCAGAGGCTGTCGTTGATCTGGTGGGTGATGAAGCCCGCGGGAATGGTCTGGCCCTTGAGACGGCCGTTTTCCGTGACGGAGCCGTCACGGCTTTCGTAGTCAAGATTGACCGCAACCCAGGTACCCGTCGCCTGCATGCGCGTGCCGGAGAGAAGCGTCATGCCGGCGGGATTGTAGTGAACGGCGGAAAGGTCGTCACCCACGATGCCGGCGCCGGCCATGGCACGGCCCATCTGGATGGCGGACTGCTCGGAGAGCTGGAAGCCCGCGGCGTAGGTCTGGGTGGCAAAGGCGCCGGCAACCATCATCGCAGCGGCGGCAATCTTGAAAGTCGGGTTCTTCAACGGAAAACTCCTGTCAATTGAAAGTCTGAGCGAGGCGTCCCGCGACGGGCGCCGTCGAAAAAATGAATTGAGGGAATTTTGAAGAATCAAAGGACCGAAAACGAATCATTTTTCAAAGGGTTAACCCTAAGTGATGGGCGGCTTAATCCGCGCGGATGATGCTCGCTGAAGTGAATGAAATCGTGTAAATCCCTGTGTTCCAATTGAATGCAAGGGGAAGCGTCTCGATGAGCCTTCCCCGAAGGGGCGGCATGGTAATCCGAAATACTTTGAAAATAGTCCGAAATGGGCCCGAAGATCCTCGGAAAATGGGTGCAAAAATGGCCCGGCTTCAATGAAGACCGGGCCATTGGACGGGGATTCGAGCGGGTGTCAGCCCTGAGGTTCGGGATCGTTGGGAGTGCCGTAGTCCATGGAGGCGGCCGAACCGATGATGCCGACGATGCGGTTGAAGAGCGACTGCAGCTCGAGGTGCAGGGCGGAGGTGTCGATGGCGCCCGACAGGCCGCGGGAGACGCGCTCCATGTGACGCAACGTCAGCTCGTAGCTGTCGCGCAGGATCGCCTCGCGCTCGTTGTTGAGCGTGTTGCAGAGGGCGCGGCGCTTCTCGAGGTCCTTCTCGGCGAGAATCACGGCAAGCTGTTCGAGGCAGACGCCGACGCGGTGATGCAGGGCCTGAAGCTCCTTGAGGCCGTCGGGCGTGAACGAGCGGTTCTTGCGGCACTTCTCGTTCATGATGACCGTGATGATGCGGTCGATCGTGTTGAGGGCGACCTTGATGCTGCCGTTGGCGTTCTTGAGGTACTGCCACTCGATCGCCTCGGCCGTGGTGAGCTGGCCGCGCATGACGAGCCCGAGGTAGCGTGTCATCGTGCTCGTGCGCTGGTTGATGTAGTTGCCTCGGTCATGCAGGATGAGGATCTCGCCGTCGGCGGGATTGATGCGGAGCATGATCTCGATGTCGTGCCAGAAGCTGCGCACGTCGCCCGTGATGCGCTGCAGCTCCGTGCGCGCAACGTTGAGGGACATGCCGCTCGAGATCAGGTTTTCCTTCGCGAAGAGGTCTGCGGCCTCGCCGCCCGTCTTGGCATCAGCCTTCTTTTCCGGGATGATGCGGTCGGCAATCCTTGCGAAGGGCTTGATGATGAAGAGGCCCGTGCCTGAGATGATCAGGTTGAGCGTGACGTGGAAGTAGATGATGCTGTCGGGGATCGCGCCGAAGCCCTCGGCGATGAAGGGGCACGTTGCGAGCAGTAGGGCCGTGAACGAAAGCGTCACGGCGCGCCACATCGTGTTGGCGACGGGACCGCGGCGGCCGATGCGCGAGGCGGTCATCGTGGTCATGAGCGCGAGGATCGTGCTTTCGATGTCGGCGCCGAGCGCCACCCAGAGGCCCGTGGAGACGGGGATGACGCCTGCAGTGACGAGGCCTGAGGTGATGATCACGGCGGCAAGGCTCGAGAAGCAGCCGAAGCCGAGGCACAGGCCGAGCAGTACGGCGAGGATCGGCGAATGAGAGATCTCGAGGAAGAGAGGCGCGAGCTCCGTGCTCGTGCGCAGCGGCATCGTGGCGGCCACGATGAGGCTGAGCGCAAGCATGATGATGCCCAGGCCGATCAGGATGCGGCCGAACTGGCCCTGACGCGTGTCCGCCTTGCGCATGAAGAAGAGGCAGGTGCCGATGAAAATCAAGAGCGGCGACAGGAACGAAAGGTCGAAGGTGAGCACGCGGGTCATCAGGGCCGAACCGAAGTCGGCGCCGAGAATCGTCGCGAAGGCCATGTTGGTGGTGAGAAAGCCTTCGGCCTGAATGCTCGCCACGATGAGCGTGGCGGCGGTGGAGCTCTGGAGAAGAGATGCGAGCGTGGTGCCCGACGCCATGGCGATGGCCCGGTTCTTGAGCCGGACGGAGAGGAAGTCCTTGAGGGCCACGCCGAAGGTGCGGAGCATCCCGGTCTTGACCATGTAGGCTCCCCAGAGCAGGAGGGCGATGCCTCCGGCCATGTGGATGAGCGACTGCATAAAAGCCTGCCTCCGTGGGAAAATGTGTTGAAAATAGGCGGATGTCTTTCGATATTAGCGGAAGGTCCGTTCAAAGTGCTCTTCCTGCGGGAAAACGCTTTGTAGCTAAGCCTCGGTACAATGTGCCCATCAGGGCCTGCCGCGCCTGCGGAGGCCACGGGACAAGAAGGAGAAACGGATGAGTGAAGCCACGAAGGTGGTCGGGCTCGTGTGCGCGGCCGGCGTCGGCAGCCGCATGGGGCTCGGCTCTCCCAAGCAGTACATGAAGTTCGGCTCGGAGGCGATGCTCGTGCATACGGTGCGCGCCCTTCGAGCCGTCGAGCGCATGGGCGAGATCGTCGTGGTCGTGAGCCCGACGGATCCCTACATCGACGACGTGGCGCGCCACTTTCCTGAAAACGTCAGGGTGCTGCGCTGCGGCGGCAGGGAGCGTGCGGAGTCGGTCGTCAACGGCCTTCTCAACGCAGGGTTCGACAGGGACGCGTGGGTGCTCGTGCATGATGCGGCGAGACCCTGCCTGAAGCCGAGCGAGGCCGCCCGCCTCATCGACGAGGTGCTCGCCGACGGCGGTGTCTCGGGCGGCATCCTCGCCGTACCCGTCGCCGACACGATCAAGCGTGCGGACAAGAGCCGCATGATCCTCGAGACGGTGCCGCGCTCGGATCTGTGGCGCGCGGCCACCCCGCAGATGTTCCGCGTGCACGACCTCGTCGAGGCGCTTTCGGGCGACCTCGCGGGGATCACCGACGAGGCGAGCGCCATGGAGAGGCTCGGCCGTCCCGTCAGGATCGTGCCGGGACGCACTACCAACATCAAGGTGACCGAACCCGCCGACGGCGTGCTCGCGAGCCTCATCTTAGGAGACGGCGCCGTGGTGCCCTTCCGAGTAGGTCAGGGATACGACTCCCATCGATTGGTCGAAGGCCGTCCGCTCATTCTGGGCGGCGTGCAGATTCCGTTTGAACTCGGCCTTGACGGCCACTCGGACGCCGACGTGCTCCTGCACGCCGTGACCGACGCCGTGCTCGGCGCTGCCGCCCTCGGCGACATCGGACAGCACTTCCCGCCCTCGGATCCGAAGTGGAAGGGCGCGGACAGCCGCGTGCTCCTCAGGGCCGTCGTGGCGCTCGCAAGACAGAAGGGCTGGACCGTCGTCAACTGCGACGCGACGATCGTGGCCGAACGCCCGAAGATCGGCCCCCACATGCCCGCCATCAGGGCCTCGCTCGCCGAGACGCTTGGCGTCTCCGAAGAGGTGGTCAACGTCAAGGCGAAGACCAATGAGAGGATGGACGCCGTCGGACGCATGGAGGGCATGATGGCTCAGGCCGTCGTGCTGATGAGCAGGATGGCTTGAGGCGAATCTGAAGCCCGTTCCAACAGGGAAAGGGGCCGCTCGTGAGAGCGACCCCTTCGTGTTTCAGGTGCTTTCAGCTTGTTCCTGCATCACGCCTTCGGGTCTTCGTCGACGTGATCGGCGGGGGCTGCGGGCTGGTTCTTCTGGAATTCCTTGAGCATCTTCTTCTCAAGCTTCTCCTGTTCGCGGGCCCGCTTCTCCTCCTTGGCTTTGATGGCGGCGGGATCGGCGGCGGGGAAGCCTACGCGCACCAGAAGGCCGTGCGGATCCATGCTGTCGAGCTGCACGCTGCCGCTCGAGCGGCGGACGATGCGGTCGACGATGGCGAGGCCGAGGCCCGTGCCCGTCACGCCGCTTCGCGCGCTTTCGCCGCGCTCGAAGGGTCGCATGACGCGCTCGCGCTGGTCTTCAGGAAGGCCCGCGCCCTCGTCGCCGACGGTGAGCATGGCGTTCTTGCCGTTGTCGGTCAGGCCCGTCGTAATGTGGAGCCTGAGGATGCCGTCCTCGCTGCGGCCGTAGCGCATCGCGTTCGTGAAGAGGTTCTGCACGGCGCGGGAGAGCTCGAGCGGGTGAGCAACGATGAAGACGTTGGGCGCGATGTGGCTCGTGATCTTGACGGTCGAGTCGCTCGCAAGCCTGGCGTTGGACATGGCGTTCTGAACGGCCTCGCCCAGGTTGACGAGCTCCTGCTCCTCATGGCTGTGACGCGCGTAGGAGAGGAACTGGTTGACGATGTTCTCCATCTGCTCAAGGTCGCTCACCATGGCGGTGCGGGAGTCCTCGGGCAGGTCGGCGAGCTCGACCTCGAGGCGCAGGCGCGTGATCGGCGTGCGAAGGTCGTGGCTCACGCCCGCGAGAAGCAGCTCGCGGTCGGCCTCCATGCGGCGCAGGTCCTGCACCATGCGGTTGAAGCTCATGTTCACGGCCTGGATCTCGGCCGTGCCCGCATCCTCAGGAAGAGGATCGGGGACCTTGCCCTGACCGAGCTGCGCGGCCACTTGCGAGAGCTTGGCAAGCGGATCGATCACGTGCCGGGTGAGGAGCGTGGCGCCGAAGAGGCTGGCAAGACAGGCAGCGAGCGCCCACCAGAGCCAGGCGGTGCCGAGCGGCGGATTGAGGATGCCGCTGTCGGTCTGCATCCAGTAGGCGTCGCCGTCGATGTCGACCGAGACCCAGAGGCCCGAGACGCCGTTGACGCTCGAGGCGAGGATCGTGTCCTGGCCGAGCTGGTGCTTGACGAGCTGCTCGATGAGGCCGTTGAAGCCGTCGCCCGAGAGGACGACGACCTTGTCGGTCGCATCGCGCGGCGAGAGAAGAAGGCCTTCGCGGGCGGCAAGAAGCTTCAGCAGGTCGACGCGAAAGAGCGGGTCGGCCGTCACGAGCGCGTACTTCGTCAGGTTTGCGGTCGAGACGATGTGCTGCGCGACGCCCTGCGAGTAGGGAAGTTCGGAGAGCACGCGGAAGCTCTGCAGCCAGCCGACGACGCTGAAGAAGATGAGGCCGCACAGCAGAATGAAGGTGCGCCAGAAGAGGCTCGGGCGAT
>UMEL01036799.1_pt1 | contig 15386 bp, 11 predicted proteins | sample 1964741 | NCBI WGS metagenome assembly UMEL01 (sample SAMEA4836019, study PRJEB28245) | human gut metagenome | biome: gut microbiome; material: fecal sample | place: Denmark | collected 2008
AATCTTTTCTTCCTTGTGGTTTCCCAGAGCTCTCTTTTCCTACTGGAGTTGTAGTTGTATCCGCTCCTATCGGAGTAGCTGAAGACCTTTGAATACCAGTATTCATATATGCTTCATTATCATAGCATACATATACCATATCATGGCCTCTCTCCATAGCTCCTGATAGAGATTGAAATCCTATATCATATGTTCCTCCATCTCCCCCAAAAGCTATAAATTTATAAGTTTCATCTATTTTTCCTTTTTTCTTTAAAACCCTATATGCTGTCTGTGCTCCACTAATTGTAGCTGCTGCATTTTCAAATGCTGAATGGATAAAAGAATCTTTCCAAGCTGTATAGGGATATAAAAAAGTTGAAACCTCTAAACAACTTGTTGCACTACATATTACTGCATGATCTTCCGGTTTTAATGCTCTTAATACCCCTCTTACTGCTACTGGAGCTCCACATCCAGCACACATTCTATGTCCACCAGTTAATCTTTCCGGTTTTTCCATCTCTTTTTTAAAATTATATGCCATATCTATTGCCTCCTACCCTCTTACACCAAAATGTCTGTATACATTTTTAACTTCTCCATCTTTTTCATTTAACAATACCTCAAATATCTCTTTTATATGAGATACTGTTACATCTCTTCCTCCTAATCCATATACATAATTTATCATTTTAGGTCTTGGGTTACAGTCATATAGTGCAGATCTTACTTCAGCAAAAACTGGTCCTCCAGCTGCTGAAAATCCTTCTGATTTATCCATTACCGCTATCATTTTAACATGTTTCAATGCCTCTGCAATCTCTTCCATTGGAAATGGTCTAAACACTCTGATTTTTAATAATCCAACTTTTTTTCCCTCTTTTCTCAATTCATCAATAGCTGTTTTAGCTGTTCCAGCCGTTGAATTTATAACTACTATCGCTACTTCAGCATCATCTAATTTATATTCCTCAAAAAAACCATATTTTCTTCCAGTCAATTTCTCAAAATCTCTTGCTACCTCTAAAATTACTTTTTTAGCATTTTTCATGGCATTAGCCTGTTGAACTTTATGTTCCATATAGTAAGAAACTATATCATAAGGTCCTACTGCTATTGGTCTTTTAGCATTTAATAAGTAGTCTTCAGGTTTATATTCTCCTACAAAAGCTCTAGCTTTTTCATCTTCTAATAACTCTATATTTTCAACAGCATGACTTGTTATAAATCCATCTTGACATACCATAACTGGAAGTTGGACATCTGGATGCTCCCCTATTCTATTAGCTTGCAACATATTATCGTAGGCTTCTTGATTAGTTTCACTATATAGTTGAATCCAACCAGCATCTCTAGCTCCCATAGAGTCACTGTGATCTGCATTTATATTAATCGGTCCTGTCAAAGCTCTATTTACACATGCCAATGTAACTGGTAATCTTGCTGAGGCTACTACATATAACATCTCCCACATAAGAGCAAGTCCACAAGATGAAGTTGCAGTCATAGTTCTTGCTCCAGCTGCTTGAGAACCCATAGCTGCTGACATAGCACTGTGTTCTGATTCAACTGGAATAAACTCTGTATCCACACTTCCATCAGCTACAAATTTTGAAAAATATTGTGGTATCTCAGTTGATGGAGTTATTGGAAAGGCTGGAACTACATCTGGATTTATTTGCTTCATGGCTATTGCGATAGCCTCATTTCCTGACATTCTTTCTCTTATACTCATTAATTTCTACCTCCAAATTACTCTTTTACCATTTCAATTGCTTTAAATGGACATACTTTTGCACAAACTCCACATCCCTTACAATGATCCATATCAAAATCCAATCTTTTTCCATCTTTTACTGGGATAGATGAGTCAGGACAACATGGAACACATAATAAACATTGTTTACAATTCTCTGCTATAAATATAGGCTTATTTGATCTCCAATCCCCTGTTCTAAATTGTATAGCACTTCCTGCTTCATACACTATTCCACCTGGTGTGATATCTTGCCATTTTATATCTTCTACTATTGGTAATCCTGCTTTATTCTTCATTATTCTTTCACCTCATTCATAGAACGAATCAATGCTTCCATATTTCCTTTTAATACTTCTGGTTTACTTGCAAACTTATGTTTAAATGAGTCCTCCATAGCCTTTAAAAACTCTTTCTCTTCCATGACTCCACTCACTTTTACAACTGCTCCAAGCATTGGTGTATTTGGGAAATTTTTTCCTAATGTTTCTTCAGATATTGTTCTAGCATCACAAGTAAATACTTTTCCCTTATATCCCTTTAAAAAAGGGATAAAATCTGAAGCTGATCTAGAAGAATTAATAATTATAGCTCCATCTTCCTTTAATCCTTTTGTAACATCTACACTTTCTATAAGTGTTTCATCAACTACAACTACAAAATCTGGTTCATAAATATTTGAATGGACTCTTACTGGATTTTTAGAAATACGATTATATGCCGTTATTGGAGCTCCCATTCTTTCAGGTCCATATTCTGGAAAACCTTGTACATACATACCACCACTAAATGCAGCATCTGCAAGAAGCAAAGAGGCTGTCTTAGCTCCCTGTCCACCTCTTCCATGCCATCTAATTTCAAATATTTCTCTCATATCCTACCTTCCTTTCATCTTAGATAGCTCCAAATTTATTAGGAGCTATCTAATTTCATACTTACAATCTACCTAATAATGTCTTTTATTATTGTTATCCTACTTCTTATTCTATTCTGCTCTATTTTCTACTTTTTTCCCTAATTTAAATCCAGCTATTTTATTTACCATTATAGCTATTGCTCCGTCTCCTGTTACATTACATGCAGTTCCAAAACTATCCTGTGTTAAATAAAGAGCTATCATTAAAGATTGTAACTCTGGTCCAAATCCTAACATACTCTCTAATAATCCAAGAGCTGCCATAACTGCTCCTCCTGGTACTCCTGGAGCAGCAACCATTGTTACTCCTAACATTAATATGAAGCCAAACATTCCTGAAAATGTTATTGGCATTCCATTTAACATCATCACAGCCATAGAACAACTTACTAAAGTAATTGTACTTCCAGATAAGTGAATTGTTGCACATAAAGGAATTGTAAAGTCTGCTATACCATCATTAACCCCATTTTCTTTAGTTTGTCTTAAAGTTACTGGAATAGTCGCTGCTGATGACTGTGTTCCAATTGCTGTAAAATAAGCAGGCAACATTTTTCTTATTAAAACTATAGGATTAGCACTACTTAAAGTCCCTGCTACTGTATATTGAATTAATAAAATTATATAGTGTAATACTATAATTATTCCAAATACTTTGGCAAATACTGACATTATTTTTACAATTTCTCCTGCATAAGTCATATTAGCAAATATTCCTGCTACATATAGTGGTAAAAATGGAATAATTATATTTGTTATGATTTTTTCTACTATTGTTTGTATTTCATTCATGAAGTTTTTTATTGTAGTTCCTTGTACAATTGCTATTCCTATCCCTAAAATAAAAGCCATTAATAAAGCTGTCATAACCCCCATAATAGGTGGCATCTCTACAGTAATATACCCACTTAATAGTCCAGCTTCAGGACTATTTTCTGCTATTGTCCCTAATGTACTTGGAAGTATTTTTTTTAATAAAACAGAGTTAGCAAAATAAGCAACACTACCTGATATAATTGTTGAACCATATGCCAATGCAGTTGTTATAGCTAATAATTTCCCAGCTTTTTTCCCAAGATCTCCAATACCTGGAGCTACGAAACCTATAATTATCAATGGTATTACAAATTGTAAAAAGTTACCAAATATTCCATTAAAGGTTATCATTAATCTCAGTAATGGTACAAACCCCACTTTTCCTAAAATAATTCCCACAATTAATCCTAATATAAGTCTTGGTAATAATCCTAATTTTTTCATAGTCGTCCACTTCCCTTTTATTTTTAATGTTTGTAGCTACTATTTCATTTCATATCCTGCTTCTTTAATTTTTTTAATAACCTCATCTCTATGCTCCATATCACTACATTCTATTACTAGTGTTACTTCCTGCATAGTTATTCCTAAATCTCCATTATACATACTTTGTGTTATGTGAAGTATATTTGCTCTACAAGATGTCAATAATCCTAAAAGTTTTTCTACTTCTCCAAATTTATCTTGAATTTTTACTTTAAATTGGTATCTTCTTCCTTTATTAATTAAGGCTCTATTTAATACTCTTTCAATTAAATTAATATCAATATTTCCTCCCGAAACAACTGCACATGTTTTCTTTCCCTTACAATTAACTTTTCCAGCTAAAATAGCTGCTAATGGAGTAGCTCCTGCCCCTTCTGCTACAACCTTACTCTTTTCCATTAAAAATAGTATTGCATCTGCTATTTCAGCTTCTGAAACTGTTACTACCTCATCTACATATTTTTTTACTAATTCTAGAGTCTTACATCCAACTTTTCTTACAGCTATTCCATCTGCTATTGTAGACTTTGCACATACTTCACAACACTCTCCTTTTTTTAGAGCTTCTGTCATTGAAGCTGCATTCTCAGATTCAACTCCTATAACTTTTATTTTAGGATTAATTGATTTTATAGCTGTTGCTATTCCAGCTAAAATACCTCCTCCTCCAATAGGAACTACAACCGTATCTATATCTGGAGAGTCTTCTAAAATTTCTAATCCTATAGTTCCCTGACCTGCTATTACATATTCATCATCAAATGGATGTAAAAATACTGCTCCTGTAGCCTTTTGTATTTCACATGCCTTAGCAAAGGCATCATCATATACAGATCCACATAGTACAACTTCAGCTCCATATCCCTTTGTTGCTGCAACTTTAGCTATTGGTGCTGTTTCCGGCATAACAATTGTAGATTTTATCCCTTGAGCCGTAGCACCCAAAGCTATTCCTTGAGCATGATTTCCAGCTGATGAAGCAATTACTCCTCTTTTTTTCTCATCATCAGTTAAATTTGCTATTCTATTTAATGCTCCTCTTATTTTAAATGAACCTGTCTTTTGTAAATTTTCTAATTTAAAAAATACCTTTCCTCCTAATTCTTTTTCCAATGTAGGACACTCAACTAACGGTGTTCTCTTTATTGAGTTTTGAATTGTTTCCTTAGCTTTTTTTATAGTTTCTAATGTAACTTCCATATTAATTCCTCCCTTAGCTCCATACATTTAAAAAAGTTTTCAACCACTCTTATTATGATATAATTATACTCTTTTGTTATAATTTAGTCAAATTTAAAACAATAACTAAACAAAATAAGAAGTTACGAACATCAAATAAATATATAGTAATACTTTCTATCTTATATTAAATATATTATTTTTACTATTTTTTATTTTTTTAGTAAATTTTTCGTCTTTACTATCAAAAATAGCTGTTTTTATTCTAGAGACTTTTTTGTCTTTCCATTGAATTTTACTTATTTTACTTTTTTCTTTTATATACTTATCATTAAAATAGTTAATTTTTTAATATTATTTTACATAAAAAAAGAGAAATTCCATAGTCATAAACAACTATACAAATTTCTCTTCTTATTCACTATATTAAATAGCTCTCGTATACTCTTTTAACCACTCTTTTTCCTCTAGAGTTAAATATGGTGATACTTTTTCATATACCATCTGATGATAATTATTTAAGTACTCAATCTCTTCCTTTGAAAGTAACTCTTTTATTACCCCATCTAGATCTAATGGAGCATATGTCATTGTTTCAAACTTCATAAATTGACCAAACTCTGTTTTTTCAGCCTTTTGAACAATTAATTCATTCTCTAATCTAATTCCATGAGAACCTGCTATATATACTCCTGGCTCATTTGTTACATTCATTCCTTCTTCTAGTACCTGTGGATTATATTGAACTCTTATCCCTTGTGGTCCTTCATGAACATTTAATAAAAACCCTACCCCATGACCTGTTCCACATTTGTAATCAATTCCTATATTCCATAGAGCTTGTCTTGCTAATATATCTAAATTTGTTCCTGTAACTCCATATAAAAATTTTACTTTTGATAAATTAATCATTCCCTTTAATACTAAAGTGAAGTGTTTCTTTAACTCTTCTGAACACTCTCCTAAAACAAAAGTTCTTGTTATATCAGTAGTTCCATCAAAATATTGTCCCCCTGAATCCACTAAAAATAAATTTTTAGCTTCCAATCTTCTATCAGTCTCAGGAGTTGATTTATAGTGCATCATTGCAGCATTAGACTCATAGGCTGCAATAGTGTCAAAACTAGGCTCAATATATAGTTCTTGCTCCTTTCTAAAACTCTCTAATTTTTGAGTTGCTGACATCTCTGTAATCTCTTCTTTTCCAATACTGTTTTTTAACCAATACATAAACTTCGTTACAGCTACCCCATCTTTTACGTGTGAATTTCTTAAGTTTTCAAGCTCTACTTTATTTTTACAAGCCTTCATTATCGTACTTGGGTTTGATCTATTGATAACTTTTATCTCTGGATTTAATTTTTTGAAAATAGTATAATTCACCTTATTTAAATCCATCATAATTATATTTGAGTTTGAAACTCTTTCCATATCCTCATATATTTCAAAGTAATCTCTTACCTCTACTCCATTTTTATAAAGATATTTCTCAACCTCACTATTTAATTTTTCTTCACCTATATATAGTACTGCCTTATCTACAGTTATTGCAGCATAAGCTAAATTTACAGGATTATTTTTTACATCATTTCCTCTTATATTAAATATCCATGCTATATCATCTAATGAAGTGATTATATTTACATCACAATTTTCCTCTTCTAAGATATTTCTTACTCTAGTTAATTTTTTTTCAACACTTTCACCAGCAAATTTTTCCTCTAAAACAAAAACTTGGCTAGCTGGTAAACTTGGTCTATCTCTCCAAATCTCTCCAACTAAATCAAACTCAAAATTAAAATTAACTTTTTTATCCTTAAGTTTTGCTTCAAAATCTAATACCGTATTTGTTGCTAAAACTTTTCCATCAAATCCTAAAGTTTCTCCAGATTGAATGTTATTAACAATGTATTGTATAAAAGTTGGAACTCCCTCTTCTCCCATTTTAAATAGTGTTATTCCACTTCCTTGTAATTGTTTTTCCGCTTGAATAAAATATCTTCCATCTGTCCAAAGTCCAACTTCATTTTGAGTAACTACAACTGTTCCAGCTGATCCTGTAAACCCAGATATCCACTCTCTACCTTTGAAATAATCTCCAACATATTCACTTTGATGATAATCAGCTGAAGGAATAATGTAATAATCTATACCTCTCTCCTTCATTAACTCTTTTAACTTTGCAATTTTTTCTGTAATTTTCACAGTACCACCTCTTTTATTCTACTGTAACAGATTTTGCCAGATTTCTTGGCTTATCTACATCTAATCCCTTTTCTACTGCCGTATAATATGCTAAAAGTTGTAAAGAAATATTTGCAACTGTAGGAGCCAATATATCTTCCACATCATCTATAAGTATAATTTCATCTGAAATATCTGCTACATTCTTATATTTTTCTTTTGTTAATGCTATAACATATGCTCCTCTTGCTTTAACTTCTTTAATATTAGATATTATCTTTTCAATCATATCCTCTTGTGTTGCAATAGCAACTACCATTGTTCCCTCTTCTATTAAAGCTATCGTTCCATGTTTTAACTCCCCAGCTGAGAAAGCCTCTGTATGTATATATGTAATCTCTTTCATTTTTAGAGATCCCTCTCTACCACACTTATCGTCTATACCTCTACCTATAAAAAATCCATTTCTCTTATCTTTTATCTTATTAGCTATAGCTCTTATTTGCTCTTTTTTATCAATTACTTTTTTCACCTGATCTGATAGCATATGTATTGTATCTAAATAACTCTCATATTTATTACCATCAATTAACATTTTCTTTTCCCCAAAATAAAGAGCTAGAAGATAAAATAAAGTTACTTGAGCTGTATATGCCTTTGTTGAAGCAACCGATATCTCTGGTCCAGCTAAAGTATATATTACCATATCCGCCTCTCTAGAGATAGTAGATCCCAATACATTCGTTATAGCTAATGTTGTAGCTCCTTTTTCTTTTGCCATCTTCATAGCCATCAATGTATCTAAAGTTTCTCCAGATTGACTTATGAAGATCGCTAAAGTACTTTCATCAATAAAAGGATCACTATATCTAAATTCTGAAGCTATATCTACCTCTGTTTTTATCCCAGATATTTTCTTGAAGAAATAAGCTCCTTGAAGCCCAGCATGGTAAGCAGTTCCACAAGCAACAATATAGATCTCTTTTATTTTTGATAGATCTAATTTTTTTAAAGATGAAGAGAAATCAACTTTTCCATTAGTATTCATATACACATCTAAAGTTTTCTCAATTACCTCTGGTTGCTCTTCTATCTCCTTTAACATAAAGTGTGGATATCCTCCCTTATTTGCTTGTTCCATATCCCACTCTATCTTAGATATTGCCTTTTCTAATTTTTTTCCTTGAGAATCATAAACACTCACTCTATCCTTCTCAACAATCGCCATTTCACTATTATCTAAAAATATAACTTCTCTAGTATATTTTAAAATAGCTGGAACATCTGAGGCAATAAAATTCTTTCCTTTTCCTAAGCCAATAATTAGAGGACTCTCTTTTCTTACACACACCAATCTATCTGGATTCTCTCTCTCAATTATTCCTAAAGCATAACTTCCTCTTATTCTTTCAGTTACTTTTCTTAAAGTTGATAACATATCTCCATCGTAATGTTTAGAAAATAGGTGAGCTACTACTTCACTATCTGTTTGAGAGGTAAATATATATCCCTCTTTAGTAAGCTCCTCTTTTAACTCTAAATAATTTTCAATAATACCATTATGTACTACAGCAACTTTCCTATCTGAACTAAAATGAGGATGAGAATTTTCATCAGTTGGATTTCCGTGAGTTGCCCATCTAGTATGACCTATACCAACATAAGCACTCTCCTCTTTTCCTTTTAATGCGTTTCTTAAATTTTCCAATTTACCACTTTTCTTTTCAATAAAGATCTTCCCATTTTCAATGATAGCTAAACCTGCAGAGTCATATCCTCTATATTCAAGTTTACTTAACCCATCTAGGATTACCTCCATTGCTCTTTGTTCATCTCCCACATAACCGATTATTCCGCACATACGAATCCTCCTATATATATTTAATTTTCAATGTTCATAGGAGATTGCTACTTATTACCCCTTTGTCCTTTAAGTTGTCTTAAAGTTTTGTACTGGTAATGGCTGTAACCACCTCTGGAGTATCCGCCGAATTTTCGATAAACTCCAGTCCTCGTCAACTTACTTTAGAAAGAACTTTTAAAATAAAATTTCTTCTCTAAATAAGCTCTGGCGCTCTTAAATTTAATCTCCTGCTGTGTTCTATTATAACTGATAAAAAAAAGCTGGTCAAGTATTATTTTTTCCAGCTTTTATCTCCATATATTTACTTTTTTCTATCTCTTGTTGATCCAAAACCTAACTCTTCTCTATATTTAGTAACTGTTCTTCTTGCTACTATATAGCCCTTATCTTTTAAATAAATCGAAATTCTTTCATCAGATATTGGATTTTTTTTGTTTTCCTTATTTATAAGTTCTTCTATTATTTTTTTTATTTTTATTTTTTTACTATCAATTATAAATAAAGATTTTATTGAAATAATACCTTGAGGAGTGTCTAAATATTTATCTTTTATAGCTCTTGATATTGTAGATTCATGTAAGTTTAATTCTGTAGCTATATCCTTTAATATTAAAGTATGTAAAAAGTTTTCCCCTCTAAAAAAGTAATCCCTTTGTTTTTTTATAAGAAATTCTAATATTTTAGTTAGAGTTTGATATCTTTTTTCTAAACATTTTACTATATTAATAGCTGTATTTATAAATTTTTTATCACTTGCTAAGCTTTCTGAATAATATGAATTAACACTTACTTTTGGAATAACTCCCTCATTTATTTTAAAAACTAACTCTCCGTTTTTTACCTCTATTTTAGCTTCTGGCACAACGTAGTTACTAGTTGTATCTATTCTATACCCTCTAGCAGGTATAGGAGTTAATGTCTTTATCAACCTTATATAATCTAGTATTTTATTTTCATCAATCTTTAATTCTTGAGCTATTATTGAATAATTTTGATTAGCTACTTCTTCCAAATAATATTCAATCAAAGTAAAAAGTTTTTCATCATATATCCCTTTATTTCTCAGTTGAATTTTTAAACAATCTTTTAAATTTTCAGCTCCAATTCCTATTGGATCTAAAGTGTATATAATTTCAAATGCTTCATTTAATTCTTGCATATTTATCTTTAATAATTTTTTTAACTCCACTTTTGAAATAGCCAAATAACCTCTTGAATCTAAATTATTAACTATAAATATACATATCTTTTTAATTTTTTTTGAAAGTTGCAAATATCCTATTTGTTCCTCTAGATAATCAAACAAAGTCTCCTCTTTAGTTACAAAATCTAAAGGTGAATACTCCTCTTCTGATACCCCTTTAGTTGAGAAAGTACTATATGATATCTCAATAGCTGGATTGATAGTAGCCTCTTTCTCTAGGTACTCCCTTAACTGTGATGAAGACATTTGCAATATGTTCATTGAAATTTTCATCTCTTGTGTCAATACTAATTTTGTTTCCTGTTTAAGCTTTAAAGAAAAATCCAAATAAAATCCCCCTCTATCTTTTCATAAAAATAAGGTTGTTACAAACCACTAATTGTAACAACCCTATTATCTATTTCTTATCTTCCTCAATTTCAACTTTTTCTTCGACTACATCTACTAACTCTTCATCACTATCATCATTTGAGTTGTCAAAAATCTTAGTTACATAACTCATTAAGTTTATAATAACATAGAAGAATGATACAATAAAAAGACTATATTTTAATGTCACTATAACTATTACAATAAATAATCCAGCAAACTTTTTAGGGATAAAAGAAAATGATTTATCTGGAGTTTTAAACTTTATTGTACTTACCATTAATATTGCAGCTATTATAGTTATTGCCATAAAAATATCTAAATGAAAAAGATTTATATCAAAATTCTTTTGTAAATAGTAACAAATTAAGTAATATGAACAAACCATTGCCGCAGCATTTGGAATTGGCATACCACTGAAATCTCCTTTTTCGTTTGAAGCCACAGTTATAATGTTAAATTTTACCAGTCTCATAACTCCACAAAGTGCATAGATAAAAGATACAGGTACAATGAAGGCACTAGCAGATGCATATTGCATTAAGATTGAATAAACTAAGATACTTGGAGCTAAACCGAAAGATATAGCATCACAAAATGAGTCAAACTCCTTTCCAAATTCACTAAACGCATCTAACTTTCTTGCTGTTTTTCCATCTAATCCATCACAAACCATTGCTAATATAATGAACCAAATTGCTTGTATAAAGTTTCCTTTAATAGAAGCAGTAATACTTAAATATCCTAAAAACATATTAGCCGCTGTAATTGCATTAGGAGCAATATATTTTCTTTTTACCATTTTATTTCATCTCCCTTAAAAACTATTATCTGTAAATTTTAGCATAAAAAAAAATTTTTTTCAATATTAAAAGAAAAGAATAAATTTGTAAAAATAGTTTGATATTTTGATAAAAATCCTATAAAATCATCATATAGACGTTTTATTGAAAGGAGATACATTTTTGGATAGAAAAAAATTTCAAAATATGTTTACAGAGGTTGATGAATTTTTAATAGCTGCTATTTGTGATGATATTGAACTCTGTGAGGAGATTGAATATCCTGTATATAGCAAGTATTTTTATCCACCTCAAATATGTAAAAAATTATCTGAACTCAATTTAGGAAATATAGAATTTATTTTATGTGGATTAAATGGAAATTGTGAAAAAAATATGGTAGCTATCACGCCAAAATCTTTTCCAAAAGATGAGTTGATGTTCCCAGTAAAATTTTTCAAAATTACTAATAAATCTAAATTTAAACCTCTTGAACATAAGCATTATTTAGGAACTATAATGTCACTTGGAGTTAAAAGGGAGCTTATTGGTGATCTAATTGTAGAAGGTAATATCTGCTATGGAGTAGCTGATGATGAAATTTTTAATTTTCTCTCTACAAACCTTACAGAGATTGCTAAAAATCCAGTTACTTTTGAAGAGAGTGATAAAGAGGAGATCCCAGAATTTAAATTTCAAGAGATTACCGATAGTGTTAGCTCGCTGAGATTGGATAATATAATAGCTGCAGCTATTAATAATTCAAGGAGTAAAAGTTTAGAGTTAATAGAAGCTGGAGAAGTTTCTATTAATTATACTGTCTCTAAAGATAAAAGTTTATTATTAAAAGAAGGGGATATCATAAGTGTAAAAAAGAAAGGAAAATTTATTTTTGATAAACTGATTGGAGAAAATAAAAAAGGGAAATACAAAGTTTTAATAAAAAAGTTTGTATAACTTATTAAGAGGTGAAATGTTTTATGAAAAAGAAAATAGGTATAATATTTGGAGTAATTTTTATTATTCTGTCTGGAGTATATCTATCTAGAAATTATATTATAAAAATAGTTTTAGAAAATAAACTTACAGAGATCAACAAAGGACAGGTAGATATTGGAAAAGTAGATTTCTCTCCATTTTCTAAAAAAATAGTTATCAATAATATAGATATTACTAGTAGAAAAGATGGAATGAAAAATTTTGTATCAATTGGAAAGTTTGAAACAGATTATGACATTTACTTTAAAGAGAAAAAAATTCTTGTAAGTAAGGCTGATTTTGAAAATGTACAATTTATGACTCCAAGAGAGGAGAATGGAAGCACAGGATTTGTTGTAAAAGAGGAAAATAAAGTTATTGTAAAACCTTCAAGTACAGAGGAAGATAAGGATGATAACGTTCAAGATTTAGAGGAACTTATAAAAGCTAGAGCTCTTGTAAATAAAATGACACTTGAAAATATCCTTAAATCTCAATATGAGATAGCAGAAAATAATCTCAAAGAAAAAAAGGAATACTGGGAAAAAAGAATAAATAGATTAGAGAAAAAACCAGAATACATTATTCTTAAACAAAATTATGAAAAAATATCTCAAGAAAAGAATCCATTGAAAATAATTAGAATGGAGAAAGAGATTAAAAATATGATTACCTCTTTTAAAACTTTAAGTAAAGAGTTTCTAAAAGATAAAGAAAATATGAAATCTGATTTTAACAGTATTGTAAGTGTTAATAATATGAATATTAATCTTGAAGATACAGTTAATGAGTTAGTTGGTAGAGGTGAATTTGTAATCACAGATCTTGATTCTATTATAAACTATTATCTTAATGAAATTTATGGTGAAAAAATTAAAGATATGGTTGTCAAATATAGAAATATTATGAGAGAAATTGAATTAAGAAGGGAAGAAGATAAAAAAGCTCAAGATAAATGGGAAATTTTTGCTGAAGAGATAGATATCACATCTAATATATATGGTATTGAACTAAATGGTCAGATTAAAAATATCTCAAGTAGACTTTCTAGAAATAAAACAAATATTGATCTATATCTAAGTGCTGACTCTCAATTTAGTCATGGAGAAGCATATGGTTATATCAACCTTAACAAAATCCAAGGTAAATTTGATATAAAAATATCTAATTTTAACTTTAAAGATTTAGAAGATATGGATGTTCTTTATAATTATGTAACTAATGGAGAAGCAGCTCTTGTTAAAGAGGTTTTACTAAGCAGAGATAACATAGATATTCAAGGTAATGTTGAAGTACAGAAAATGACACTCAATGAAAAAGAGATTACTAACAAACTTAATATAAAAGAGCCTCTTCTAAGAACAATGATCTCTCCATTACTAAAAGAATTAAGAAGTGGAAATATCAACTATGGTTATAACTCTTTAGACGAAAAATTAGTTATTAAAAGTGACCTTTCTGAAAGAATAATGGAAGTTTTAAATGATAGAAATGGTAGTGTTAAGAAAAAAATTATTGAAAATATGGTAGACGAAGGAAAAGCTCAAATACAAAATTATAAAACTACTCTTGATGAAAACAATAAAGATACTTTAAAAGAGTTACAAAATAATTTGGATGAAAAATCTAAATATTTAAACAAAGTTCAAGAAATTGTAGATAAATTTAATATTGATGGGCTATTCAAATAATATTTAGAAAAAATTATTGACGTAATTTGAATTTATTGATATAATGAATTGTCATGGAAATCATAGAGGAGTCTTATGGCGTAATAGTATCGAACCGTGTCAGGTCTGGAAGGAAGCAGCACTAAGGTATTTATTGCGGGTATAGGATATACTTCTTTGGTTTTCATGGCTTTTTTTATAAGCAGGGGGAATTTCTATGTATATAATCTATAATTTAGATGAGTTAAAAAATAATTTTGGAAATCTTTCAAATATTGATAATGAGTTTATAGAAGATAAAAATGGACTATATTTTGTGATAAAATCTCAAGATACACTTATTGGTTATATATTAGTAAATGAAAGTAGAGAGAACTACTTAATTAGAAGAATTTTTGTAAAAAGTGATATGAGATATAAATCTTATGGAATGAAGCTTATAAAGTTCCTAGTCAATCATGGAGTGGAGCAGAAAAAGGAAAAAATTTTATGTAAAGATCTCTCAAAACAGGAATTTTTTAAAAAGAATGGATTCAAAGAAAATGGAGATACACTTGAAATAAATAATATTCAGAGAGAAACCTTGAGAATGAAAGAGGGAAAAAAAGTTGTAATCTCATCTATTTTACAGAATATATTTTTAGCAACTATTAAAATTTTAGGTGGAATTTATGGTGGATCTCGAGCTTTAATTTCTGATGGTATTAACTCTTTAGCAGATGTTGGTAGTTCCTTTGCTATATTGTTGGGAATATACTTTAGTAATAAACCTGCTGATGAAGAACATCCATATGGTCATGAAAAAATAGAGAGTATCATTGGAAATATGTTAGGAGTTTTTCTTCTTCTTACTGCCTTTGAGTTGGGAAAAAGTAGTGTAGAACTTTTAATTAAAGGTGAATATACCACTACTCCATCATACACTACTATTATTTGGGCTTTTATATCAATGGTTGTAAAGTTTTTTATGTATAGATATAAATTAAAAGTTGGGCAAGCTACTGATAATAGTGCCTTAATAGCTGATGCTAAAGACAGTAAAAGTGATGTATATTCTTCCGGTGGAGTTATTATAGGAATACTGTTATCTATTTGGATATCCCCTATCTTTGATATCCTTGTGAGTTTAATTGTCGCTCTATTAATTTTTAAAGAGGGAATATCAGTAATTTTTGAAACATCCAACCTTATTCTTGATAA
>UMEL01029104.1_pt1 | contig 15234 bp, 7 predicted proteins | sample 1964741 | NCBI WGS metagenome assembly UMEL01 (sample SAMEA4836019, study PRJEB28245) | human gut metagenome | biome: gut microbiome; material: fecal sample | place: Denmark | collected 2008
ACCAATGTATATGTCGGTGTACATGGACAGGACGGAACGGCAGAAGATTATATTACAGAAGAATATCAGCCGGAAGACTCTTTGTTTGGAAAGACGGATTCTTACTTTCTGGCAAGTGATGAGAATGTAATATCCGTACTTGGAAAAGATGCAGATTCTGCATTTTATGGATTGACTACGCTGTATCATGTTTTTGCACAGATGGACAGCCTGACAATCAGAAACTTTGAGATCGAGGACTATGCGGACGTAGTAAGCCGTGGTTTTATTGAAGGCTATTATGGAAATCCGTGGTCTACAGAAGATCGTGTAAACTTGATGAAATGGGGTGGATATTACAAATTAAACGCGTATTTCTATGCGCCGAAAGACGACCCGAAACATCGTACACAGTGGGATCAGCTTTATACGGAAGAAGAGCTGGCAAATAAGATCAGACCGCTTGCAGAGGCGGGAAATGAATCAAAATGCCGATTTGTTTATGCCCTTCATCCGTTCCCGCAGGGCAATCATCTTCGTTTTGATGATAATTATGAAGCTGATTTGGCGAAACTTCAGGCAAAATTCAAACAGGTGATCGATCAGGGCGTACGTCAGATCGCAATCCTTGCAGACGACTTTTGGAATCCGGGCGGACCGAATGGAGTACGTCTGTTAAACGATATGACTGCATGGCTTGAAGAGGTGAAAAAGCAGTATCCTGATATGAAGATGACGATCCCTTATGTTCCGTATGACTATATGGGCAACGGAAGCAGCGCAGAACTTCAGGAGTTGAAAAAGGCTCCGGCTAATGTTCAGATCGTTATGACCGGCGGAAGAGTATGGGGAGAAGTAACAAATAACTTTACTTCTACGTTTACAAATAACGTTGGACGCGGACCGTTTATGTGGATCAACTGGCCGTGTACGGATAACTCTAAGAAACATTTGATCATGGGCGGTTATGATACGTTCCTTCATCCGGGAGTAGAGCCGTCTAAAATCCAGGGAATCATGCTTAACCCGATGCAGCAGTCGGAACCGAGCAAGGTTGCTATTTTCGGTAATGCAGATTATGCATGGAATATTTGGGAGACAAAGGAAGAGGCAGACAAGTCATGGAATGATGCATTTTCCTTTGTAGATCATAATTCGGCAATTATGAATGATGCGAGCGACGCCCTGCGTGAATTATCAAAGCATATGATCAATCAGGCGATGGATACGCGTGTAACACCTTTGCAGGAATCTGTTGTACTGAAAGAGAAGTTAAATGCATTTAAAGAAAAACTGGAAGCAGAGACTCTCACGGCGGAAGAAGTAGATGCGGTAATCGCAGAGTTTGAAGTGCTTCAAAAAGCTTCAAAGACATATCGTGCAGGCGGAAACGAGGCGATCAAAGGTCAGATCGTATATTGGCTGAACTGCTGGGATGACACGACAGAAGCGGCGATCGCATACTTAAACGGCGTAAAGAGCGCTCTGGCAGGAGACGTATCTTCTGTGATCAGCTATAATACAGCAGGAAAGACGGCGTTCGACCGTTCAAAAACATATGACTTTTTATATGTGGATCATCAGGAATATGCCGAGGTCGGCGTACAGCACATTGTTCCGTTTATCAATACATTGGCAGAGTATGTATCTGCAAAAGCGGAAACAGCGGTCAATCCCGACAAAGTGATCCCAAAATTCATTACAAGCAGAAAAGACGCGCCGACAGGTTCTAAAGAAAATATTTTTGACGGCGACGAGTCTACAAGTGCAGTTTACAAAACGCCGAATTCATTGTCGAAAGATGATTATATCGGTGTAGAATACAACAAAGTAATCGATATTGACAGCATTCGTTTCCTTCTCGGAGGCGGAAAAGATCATTTTGAACATGCAAAACTGCAGTATATGACAGAAGAAGGAACATGGGAAGATCTGACGTTGACAGGCATGGAAAACAATTTTGCCGGAGAATTCGGTAAAGTTCAGGACATCAATGTAAAAGAAGCAAATCTTCCGAGTGATCTGAAAGCAAAAGGAATCCGCCTCATTGCGACAGCGGCAAATGTAAATGACTGCTGGCTTGAGGTACGCGAAATCCAGATCAACAAAAAAGAAGAAGTTTCCGAAGATACAGAGCGTTACACAGGAGATGTGACGTTCAGCGGTATTTCCACACAGGGAAATGATCATACGGCGGCAAAAATGTTTGACGGAGATCTGTCTACAGAAATGTGGATCGCTAAAGGACCGTACAGCGGCGAAGGAAAAGATACGATCGCGGCAGACGCTTATATCCAGATTACCTTCCCGGAAGCGAAGCAGATCGGAAGCATAAGAATGACACAGGGCAAAACTTCTTCTGCGGATGTGTTTAAAAAAGTAGAAATACAGTATAGCACAGACGGACAGAGCGGTTGGAAAAAGGCAGGAGAGTTTACGAACGCGAAAGATCAGACAGTAAACATTAACGTAACTGACAAGATCAAAGGAATCCGTCTTGTGAATAAAGAGCAGACGGCAGGCTGGGTACGCATCGGTGAATTAGATATCCGCGCGCCGAAGAATATGACGACTCCGATCACATACAAAGTGATCAAGACGGAGCGTTGGAAAGTAGCGCAAGGGAAAGAAACGAGTCTTTATGACGGAGATGACAATACATTCGTATGGTACGATCCTGATGGAGACGGAAATTCAACAAGTGACTCTGTTCTGAAAGATGATTTCTTAGGATATGACCTCGGAACAGAAGCTGTATTGGAAAGCGCTCATATCGTAGTCGGACATACAGGCGGAGACAAGCTTGTAAAATATGCGGTTGAGACGTCTGTAGATAACAGCACATGGACTCCGGCAGAAGGATATGCAGAGTATACTGGAGCGGCAGAAGGAAAAGACGTACTGAACATTGATCTGAAAGGTGTGACGGCGCGTTACATCCGTATCCGCAATCTGGAGAAGAAACCTACGTGGGCAAAATTCTCTGAGTTTACTGTAAAACAGAAAGTTGATCAGACAGGAACAACAGAGAATATTTATACAAATGTAAAGGATCACGGAATGCTCGGAACGACAGAAGCAGGTATGTCTTCTTTGCAGCCGGGAACGATCAGTCTGAAAAAAGATCAGTATATCGGTGTTGACTTAAAGAACATCAAAGCGATCGAAAACATTGCAGTGAACGCAGGAGAAAATGCGAATGTGAAACTGCAAAGCTCTATGAACGGAGTGATCTGGACTGATGTTAATGCAGGAGCATTGGAAGATGCAAGATATGTAAGACTTTACAATGCGGGAAATGAGACACAAAATGTTTCGGTTCAAGAATTCAAAGTGACGTATGCGTTTATCGGAGAGAAAACGGTAGAAAGTGATTTTGCTCAGAAAGATTCGGCAAACGATATGCGAAGCAACGGACAAGTCGGAAATGTATTCGACGGAAAGCTTAATACGCTTGGCAAGATCACAGGAACACAGGATGCAGGGAAAAAGATCGTATTCGATCTCGGACAGACTGTGAATTTTGAATCGTTCAGATACTATGTAAAAGAGACATGTCTTGACTTCTTAAGACATGCAAAATTTGAAGTAGCTGACAGGAAAGATGCCACAGACGATCAGTGGACAAAGATCCTTGAAGTCGGAAACGCAGAGGCTGTGCAGATGTCGGCTAATGCGACAGCGAAAGATGCAGACTATCTGCTTCATGATACTACAAATCCGGGAAATATGTATGCAGAGGCAACCGGATTGAATGTGTCGGGACGTTACTTAAGAATCGTACCGCTTACAACATATACAGAGAGATGGGTTGAGCTGTACGAGCTTCAGATCAACGGCGGAGCTTATATGACGACAGAGTCAAACCGCGACATCATATCAGAAACAGCGGAAGAAGCGGGCAAGATCCCGTCTAATGTATTTGACGGAAACTTTGCGACAACATACAAACCATCTGCGGCAAACGGTTCGTTTACATATCGCATCAGTGAGCCGGATCAGAGAACGATCCGTATCATACAGAACGGAAAGGCGTCGAATGCAGATGTACAGGCAGTTCTCTATAAAGACGGAGCAAAACAAGAAGCAGCTGCGATCGGAAAGCTGAATCAGACGATCAATGAATTTGCGGTTGGAAAAGACAGTCAGATTCTGGAAGTTATCGTGACATGGGCAGAAGACATTCCGGAGATTTCTATTATAAAGACAAGTGAAAAGGAAAAAGCAGCGGTCAATAAAGATGCGCTGAATGAGGCAATCAAAAAGCCGATCGACGATAAGTGGACTGCAGACAGCAAACGGGCGGCAGAAGAAGCAAAAGCAGCGGCAGAAGAGATCGCGGCAAATGAGTACGTGACTCAGGAAGTTGTAGATCTGGCAGAAAAAGCGCTTCTTGCCGCACACAAAAACGCGGTTGTCAAAGGCGATGTTACTGCATTGGAAAACGCTTTGAACAACATGAAAGCAGGCAAAGAAAACGTCGGAGCAGAGGAAGCTCCTGTTTATGTAGAGATCTATTCGGCGAGAACTTATGCGGCATATGAGTCGGTGATGAATGAGATCAGAGAGGCGTTAAAGGATAAAGAAAATGTTTCGGAGAAAGAAGCGCAAGATCTGACGGCAAAACTTGAAAAAGCCGAAAAAGCACTAGTATATTCATCGATCCAGAGAGAGCTGGCAGAAACAGAGTTAGAAAACGCAGTAAAATATAATAAAGACGACTATACAACTGTTTCTTACAAAGCATATACAGACGCGAAATCAGCATTAGATGCGATTGTGAAAGCAGATAAGACAGAGCGGAAGAACCCGAAAGAAGTCTATACTGCACGAAATACTTTTGCGCAGACAGAAGAAGGTCTTGTCAATGTAGCCGCATTGAAAGCAAAACTTGCAGAAGTTGGAAAACTGGATGAGAATCTTTATACGAAAGACAGTTGGAAAGAGCTTCAAGATGCAGTGAAGAATGCAGAGGCTTATCTGGAAAACGGAACAAAAGATCAGGTAGATAAAGCGGTTTCCGATCTGGAAAATGCAGTGAATGGTCTGGTAGAAAAAACAGAAGTAACTGTAGATGATGTCATTGCAGAAATGGAAAAAATAAACGGCAAAGATTACACTGAAGTAAGTTTCGGCGCACTTCAGGATGCGATCAGCAAAGCAAAAGCAGATAAAGATCAGAACGATCCGGCATTAGATCAGGCGAATATCACTGCAATGAAAGAAGCGAAAGCGGCGCTTGTAAGTATCGTAGATTTGAAGGCTGCTCTTAATGAAGCTGCTCAGCATAAAGCAGGTACTTATACGGTAAGTTCTTATAAGCTTTTGAAAGATGCTGTGACAAATGCAGAGCCGTTGAAAGTAAACGGTACAAAAGAAGAGGTTGCCAATGCGGCGGCTGCAATCCGTGCGGCGATCAAGGGTCTGGACAAACGTGCAGTTGGTTTGGATGAGTACAGAGACTCTATCGTATTGAAGAAACCGGAAGGTTATACAGAAGAAAGCTATGCGGCATATAAAAATGCATATGATGCGCTGATGGCTCTGGATTCAAAGGAGACAACGGCAGAAATGTTTGCAAATGCGAAATCTGCATTTGAAGCTGCACAGGCAGGTCTTGTACAGAAACCGGGAAGCAACGGAACAGGAAGTTCTTCAAACGGAACTGTTTCAAACGGAGCAGTTGCAACTGGAGATACAGTGAATGTTTCAGCATTAGCCGGATTATTCCTGTCACTCTTGATGATAGCGGCATTTATGAAACGTAAAACTTTTCTGGGATTTTTTGAAAAAGATGAATAAGATTTAAAACAGGTTCACATGATAATATTAAAAGATATAAGATGACCTGGAGTTAAGAATCGCCGGATCCGGCAGTAAAGCCGGATTCGGCGATTCTTTTGCGAAGGCGGTAAGCCAAAGGGCGGGAAAGCCCGGAAACTTGACGACCGATCGATATCTGTTTATATATTTTTGAACCGCTGTTTTGAATAACAGATGACGGTGTAGCTTAAAGAAATATCTCGGCCTTTTTATCACTCTGACAGACCTTTGTTAATTTCTTTGCTGCCATATTCAACTTAAAAGCGCTGACATATCTGGCTTTCTGTTTGCAGAAGCGGACACATTTCATACATCCGATACATTTATCGTGATCTGTCTTTTTCGGATTATCAAGAGAGATTGCTCCTGCCGGACAGATCTTTGCGCAGGCGCTGCATTCTGTACAAAGGGAAACGTCGGCTTTCGGAAAAAGTACGTTTTTTCCGTATTTTCTGTAAGGAGTATTTCCCGGTACTTTCAGATCGAAAGAAGCGAAAGAATCTTCTTTTTTAATGATCCGATTCAGTGAAATTCCGTATTCGGAAGCTTCTTTTAAATCCGCCTTGTTCGGACGTCTTGCGCCGATAGAGTTCACGATAGAGTGTTCTGCCGGAAATGCGGCAGCTCCGATTACTTTGAATCCTCTTTTTTCTACTTCGGTCTTTAATTCTAAAAGTGCATCCTCGTATTCGCGGCATCCGTATGTAGCGACAAGAGCGGCAGGTGTTCCGTTTCCGGAAAAGAGATCAAGATATTTGAGAAAGAGCGCCGGAACACGACCGTAGTATACGGGGATCGCAAACAGGGCAAAATCGTTTGGCGCAAATTTTGCGACAGGTTTCAGATCTTTTTTGATCGTAAGGTCAAAAGAGACTGATTTTAAATCGATACTTCTTGCCGTTTCCATAACGACTTTATGGGTCGTTCCTGTAGGGCTGAAATAAATAAGTTTTAATTCGTTCATTTTCATAAATCAACAGACTCCTTTGTAAGTAATATTACAATGATATCATAATACGGATAAAAATGCACGAAGAAATAAATATAGAATATCGAACAAAAGCAATAGTTCAGTCCCCGCCATTCGTAAATTTTGTTTGACCGGAAGGATGGAAAAATATACTATAAATATAGCAGCAGTTATTTATAAGGAGGAATACGATTATGAGATGTCAATATTGCGGAAGAAAAATTCCTGATGATTCTGCATTTTGTCCGGAATGTGGACAGCGTCAGGAAGAGCTATCGTTTCATGCAGAGTCAAGTTTTGATTCAACACAGGAATCAAAGCCGGAAGTTTGCCCGGTATGCGGCACTGTGATGGAAGAGGGAACTTTGTTTTGCCCTGAATGTGGTACGCCTTATGCACGGTCAGAGCAGCAGAGTGGTACGCGGTTTGAGGATACTGAGGAAATGCCGTATATATCGTCTCCGGAAGACTCTGAAGAGTTGTTAAAGGTGCGGGATGAAGAAGAGTTTGAAGAGTTCGGATCACAAAGAGACGGTCGGGGTGACATGGGCAATCAAGGAAATGTGCCGGATATGCGGCAGTCTTTGGATGAGTCTTATGGGAAGAAAAAGAGCAAAGCGCCGATTATAATCGGTGTGGTCATCGGAGGAATTGTTTTAGTTGCTATAGTGATTGCTGTGTTGTTTTTCGTTTTGAAAAAAGAAGATCCGAAACCGTCTTCTGATTCCGTCAACACGGATATTACAGAACCGTCGGAAAATGAGATTTTGAATGATGTAGATTATAACCTGCTTGATGAAGATGAGTTATTCTTTGAAGGCTTTATTAAAAAGACAGAAAATGGCGATTATGTTCTGCGCTTGGAAGAAGAATATACTTTTTACGGAGAAGATTTTTACGGTGAAAAAGTTTTGCTGGAAGATGCGAGAAACGTATATATCGATCAATCTGTTCTTCCGGAAGGAATGCTCGACAGCATTAAATCTAATCAGACGATAGAGATAGAAGGACAATTTTATTTTGACAACGATAAGCTTTATATAACACCGTTTGTAATTTGGGATGAATATGGGGAAAACCTGATAGAAGATTTTGAAAAATCAAAAGAGGAGGATGAAGTTTTAAATAAAGATTATATTCTTCCGCAGAGCGCTTCTTATCTTTTAACTGAAAGCGATATTGAAGGCTTGGATATCCGCGAGATTAATTATGCCAAAAATGAAATCTATGCGAGGCATGGCCGGCTTTTCCAATCGGCTGAACTGCAGAATTATTTTAATAGTAAGAAATGGTATCACGGTACGGTCAGTCCGGAAGAATTTAACAATTCGATGCTTTCTGAAATTGAACGGAAAAATGCAGATTTTCTGGCTCAGGTCGAGTTTGGTATGGATCCGAAAGGATATCAGTTGGATGCAGAGTAATTGTTAAAGGAGCATAATTATGAAAAAAGGGGTTACATTTTTTGTATTTATCTGTCTTCTTGTTTTCGATGTTTCGGCGTGCGGCAGGGAAAATGTTTCCGATCCTTCAGAAGGAAAGAAAGCTTCGGCTGAGAATCCCAAAACTACTGATCGGTCATCAGAAGAATCGGAACAAACATCGGAACAAACATCGGAACAAACGGAGGCGTCTGTGAGCGCAGAGGAACATTCAGGACAAACTGACATACAAAAACCGGTAAAAAAAGATATTTTGATCGCGATAGATCCCGGGCATCAAAGCCCGGATATAGATATGAGCGGGCAAGAGCCAAATGCTCCTGGGTCAGGTGATTTTAAACAAAAATCTGCCGGCGGTACTGTCGGCAGATTCACCGGGATACCGGAATATGAACTTAATCTTGAAATCGCATTGATGCTTCGAGATCGTCTGACGGAACAAGGGTATGATGTAATCCTGACGCGGGAAAATAACGAAACAGCTATAAGCAATGCGGAACGAGCCTGTCTTGCAAATGATGCAGGGGCGGAGTTTTCTTTGAGAATTCATGCAAATGGAAGTGAAGATCCATCGGTAAACGGTGCGATGGCTCTGATCGGTTCTGCTGAAAATCCTTATGTAGGCGGAGTTTACGAAGAGAGTTATCGTTTGGCGGAAATGATTTTAAATTGTTATTGCAGTGCGAGTGGAATGCAGAATCTCGGGATTCGGTGTAATGATACGATGACAGGGATCAACTGGAGTCAGATACCGGTTGTGATATTAGAAATGGGATTTATGACGAATCAACAAGATGATACAAACATGTCGGATGCCACCTATCGAGAGTTGATGGTCGATGGGATTGTAGATGGGATCAATGCATATTACGGGTTTTGAGTTCTTTAGATATTTTTATGTGACGGAGTAAAAATAAGTATGAGGCGAAAAGTTTTCAGATACAGTTTCTTATGCGCGCTCTTGTTTGTTTTTGTGACGGCGGTTTTTATGTTCACTGCCTGCGGCAAGGGAGAAACTGTAAAAGAAAAGGAAGAGAACAAAAAAGAAAACAAGGAAGAGATTGTGATTAAAAAAGATGATATTGAAGATACAGAAGAAGTCGGATCATCCGATCCGGAACTAGAAGAGGAAGCCGCGTTTCCTATTTTAAATGACTTAATTGATCGGATACAGTTGACGGCGGCGCCGCTTGAAAGTACCGGAGCTTCGGTTTCTGTATATGCAGAAAATCTTTCTGACGGAGCGAGGGCATCGGTCAACAGCAGTCAGATGCCAGCGGCAAGTTTGATCAAGCTTTATATTGCGGGATGTGTATACGAACAGATGGATTTTGTGAAAGAACAGGAGGTTTACGCAGGAGAAACAGAAGAACTTTTGCGTCTGATGATTACGGTAAGCGACAATGACGCGGCAAATGAGCTTGTTCGTAAGCTTGGTTTTGGGGATGCTTCGGCGGGAATGGAAGTTGTGAATGAGTTTTGTCGGTTGCACGGTTTTGCAGATACTCATATGGGAAGGCTGCTTCTTGCACCGAATGATATGGATGATAATTATACTTCTGTCAACGACTGCGGAAAGTTTCTGCGGGAAATGAACGGAAATGTGCTGGTTGGATCAGAAAAACTTCTTGATCTGATGCGGCAGCAGGAACGTACGGGGAAGATCCCGGCAGGAGTGCCGGAAAATATTGAGACTGCAAATAAGACGGGGGAACTTTCCGATGTGGAAAATGACGCGGCAATTATATTTGGGGAAAACGGAGCATATACAGTTTGTGTGATGATGAGCGGTTTATCTGATACTTCTGCCGCAAGATCTGTTATCCGAGAGATTTCGGCGCAGATTTATGAGTATATGTGTCCGTGACAGGAATATTTTGATTTTGACTGCGGGATATTATTTTCGGATATATATTAGGAAATGGTAAAAAGAGATTGTAAAGAGATTGTGAAAAGATCATAGGAGAAATAAAAAAGGTTCTGACCGAATTTTATGTTTGACTTGTATCTGAAGTTTCAGGATGCAGATCGTTCGGGCAGAACCTTTTATTATAATGTTAAATGATTAAATTAATCCGTTGTAACGATTGTATGCCATACAGATGCTGTTTGTATTTTTAATAATGATATTCATTGCAATAAACGGTCCGATGAAACAGAGGAAAGAGCCAAAGAAAAGCCATAATAAAATAGTAGTACCGTTTTCTGTAAATGACAGACCGTAACGAGGTGCGTTTGCTGCAAGGCGGTTTCCGAGAGAATACTGCCACCACCAACTGTAAATTCCGCAAGTGAGGATGGAAAGCAGGATGAACTGTACTAATCCGCCTGTTGATTTTCCGTCTCCGGCACAAGCAGTATTAACATCGCGGGCAACTGTGTATATAAAGTAATAACTGTAAATTCCGCATGTAAGAATCGAAAGAACGATATAACCGAGCAGTCCGCGGTCGGTTTTCAGTGGCGTAACACCCGATCCTGAATAGTTCGGACCGGAACTTTGATAGTTGTAATTTGGTCCCTGGTTATTATAGTTTGTACCCTGGTTGTTGTAGTTTGGTCCCTGGTTATTGTAGTTTGTTCCTTGATTGTTGTAGTTTGTACCCATGTTCTGCCCCTCATAGTTTGTACTGCCGGCTTGTGATTCGCAGTTTGTCTTGCTGTTTTGATTCATATGATCTGTTCCGGCGTTTTGATAGTTGGTTTTTTTATTTGTATTGCCCTGTGCTGTTTCGGATGTCTGACTGCTGCGGGCAGATCCGCCGATGACTCCTGTGATATTTGATAAATCCGGTGTCAATCCTGAGAGATGCAGGAGTGTATAAGTGATGCCGACAACCGCCGCCATAATGGTTAACGTTAATAATAAAGAAGATAAGATCCAGAAAAATGTATCAAAAGAAAAATAATATCTGAAGCTTCGGAACATAGATGTAATAAATTCAATGATTCCGCACAGCGCTATGATTGCCGCTAATCCGCTTAAGATTACGAAAAATGTTTTGATCCTCTGTTTTTCTTTTGAAAGTGCGATCATTACCAATACTGCCGCTATTCCTGCATAACATACCATGTTAAGAAGATTTCCCAGACCTTGCATGATGAGGCTGTAAGAAAAATTCTGAATGCCTGAGAGTAGATTGCGGAAAGCCATAACGAAGCAGAGTGCTGCTAAAATGAAAAAGCCGATCTGTAAAAATTTCTTCGTCTCATCTAAGTCGCCTGCTGATGCTGTTTGAAAGCGGTCTTCTGTATTGTTTTTAAAAGTTTCTCTGTCTGTTTCTGGTGTTTTGCTTGTTTTTGTACCGTAAGCTGTTTCTGCGTTTTTGTTTGCTTCTGTACCGTAAGCTGTTTCTGAGTTTTTGTTTGTTTCTGTACCGTAAGCTGTTTCGGCGTTTGTGTTCGCAGTGGTTTCATAAGCTGTTTCTGCTGTTTTGTTTTCAGCAGAATTATGCGGCGGCTCAGTTTTGCTGCCGCAATACGGACAAAACTTTGCGGTGTCTGAGATTTCTCTTCCGCATGTCTTGCATTGCATATAAAAGCCCTCCTCGTTTCCTTTATTTTTTTGTAAAGAGTTGAGAAATCAATGAAAAAATCGCTCCCTTTTCCGGCTGAAAGACAACGATGGAATCGGCCGTATCCAACATTCGTAAGATGTATACTGCCCCAAATAGTACACAGGCAGTTATAAGTAAGATCTTCTGTATCTTTTTTGGTATCTTATCCCAAAAGAGAAACAGCATAATTCCTATCGGTAATATCCAAAAAAGCGGATGGTATCGGAAAGCTCCGGTGAAGTCCATACGGAGTACACAAAACCATGCTCTCGACATTCCGCAGCCGGCACAGGAAATTCCGGTCAGGAAAAGAATCGGACAGGTAATTCCAAATACCGATTCTAAAATAAGATAAAACACTGCGATTGTAAAAAGTGCGCTTATATTCTGCCGTTTTTTCATATTGGTTTCTCCCTTATTTTTCTAGTTTACAATAGGTGAAAAATATTGTCAATCTGTGTACATAATTGTGGACGCACAATCAGGATATGGCTTTGGAAGAAGTTGATTTTCCTCATATTTTGTATTATTGTAGATAATACAAAATAAAGTATGAGATCGTATCAAAAAAAGGGAAGATCTTGCCGGTTTGTATGATCGGAACTTTGCAGGAACGGAGGGATGACAGATGATGATGTTTGTTATTTTTTTGATCGTGAATGTAGGTACAATCGGTATTTTTTACGGTGTTTACGGAACGAAACGTAAGTATGAGGAAGGGATGCTTATGGGAGTGCATTTGCCGGGTTCGGCGGCTGAAAGCGAAGAAGTAAAAATGCTTATGAAAAAATACCGTACATGGACAAAATGGTTTTATACTTTGAACTTGCTGGCAGGAATTGCGGTATGCGGATTTTGCTTCTGGTATATTTCGGTCTTTATGATCGTGTGGAGTATATGGCTTGTGGAGGTGTGCATCGGAGCGATTCTTCTATTATATAGAACGCACAGAAAACTGTATGATCTGAAGATGAAAAACGGTTGGATCGGGAGTAATGGAAGCAAGATTATGACTGCGGATTCGGCAGTTGATGCAACAGTGTCTGCACAATCGGAGAAAATGGGAATGTCTCCGTTGTGGCATATTTTGTTTTGCGGATTGATCGTCCTGCCATGTTTATTACCGCAAGTGAGACTATATTTAAAAGAGTCGGAAGATGGATGGATCTTATTTTTGTGCGGATTTGCAGTTAATCTTGTGTTTGCTGCTGTACATGCGGTTATATTGCGAACGCGCAATACGGTGTACAGTGAAGATGTTAAGATGAATCTGGCGGTGAACCGGTTGCAGAAAAATGTTTGGTCATGGTCACTGATAGCCGGAAGTCTTTTTAATACCGGAGCGTATCTTTGGGTAACATATTTTATGGATGAGAAGATGTGGATCGGATCAGAAGTATATATTGTATACATTATACTTGAAAGTGTTCCGATTTTCATTTTTATGAGCGGAGTATTTTATATAAAGAAAAAAAGAAACCGGATTCTGCAGAATAATGAAACTTTGCATTATGTTGATGATGATATTTATTGGAAAAACGGATGGTACAGTAATCCGAATGATAAACGGCTGATCGTGCAGGATTGGGCGTGTTCTTTTAACTATACGACGAATATGGCGCGTCCGGCAGGGAAAATTTCGTTTGCGGCAGGGATAGTCATTACGATAGTATGTCTTCTGTGGGTGTGTGTGCTGATGTTTCGGATTGATTTTACTCCGATAAAAGTTTCTGTCGGATCTGATAAAATCGAGATTACATCCGGCTATTCCGATATGGAAATTGATATTGATGAAGTGCAAAGCGCAGAACTTTTACCAAAGCTTCCGAATGATGAATACAAACGAGTAAATGGATCTGATGATGGTCAAAAGAAAATCGGGAAATTCAGAGGAAAGAAGACTGGAAAATGCAGAATGTATATTTATGTAGAGTGTACACCGATTTTGCAGATAAATACTTCAGATGAAATCATATTTATTAATAGTAAAGAAAAGGGCGCGGCAGAGAAATGGTATGAGAAGATTGTACAAGAAAAAAACAGAGTGCACTCTTGATTTTTAAAAACGGCGGTATTATAATGTCTTAAAGAAAGAAGTGATTGTTTTCTAAAATGGAGGAATGGAGGCGCTTTATTATGGAAAAGAAAAATCTTGACTGGGCAAATATAGGATTTGAATATGTACAGACAGATAAGAGATATGTTGCAAATTATAAAGACGGAAAATGGGATGAGGGAACGCTTACAGAGGATGCTAACATTGTAATGAATGAATGTGCCGGAGTGCTTCAATATGCACAGACTGTATTTGAGGGAATGAAAGCGTATACGACAGAAGATGGACGTATCGTTACCTTTCGCCCGGATCTGAATGCGGCGCGCATGGTGGATTCGGCAAAACGTTTGGAAATGCCGGTCTTTCCGGAAGACCGATTTGTTGATGCAATCGTGCAGACGGTTCAGGCAAATGCCGCTTATGTTCCGCCTTATGGTTCAGGCGCTTCATTATATATCAGACCATATATGTTTGGGATTAATCCTGTAATCGGAGTAAAGCCTGCAGATGAATATCAGTTCAGAGTGTTTACAACACCTGTAGGTCCGTATTTTAAAGGTGGTGCAAAACCGATTACGATCTGTGTATCTGATTTTGACCGGGCAGCTCCTCACGGAACGGGGCATATTAAGGCGGGGCTTAATTATGCAATGAGTCTTCATGCGATTGTTACGGCTCATGCAAACGGATTTGATGAAAACATGTATCTTGATTCGGCAACGAGAACAAAAGTGGAAGAAACGGGAGGCGCAAACTTTATTTTCGTAACAAAAGATAATAAAATTGTAACACCTCATTCAGATACGATTCTTCCGTCTATTACAAGAAGATCTATTATGTATGTAGCAGAACATTATCTTGGTCTTGAAGTGGAAGAAAGAGACGTTTATTTTGATGAAGTAAAAGATTTTGCAGAGTGTGGTCTGTGCGGAACGGCAGCAGTAATTTCGCCTGTCGGAAAAGTGGTAGATCATGGTAACGAAATCTGTTTCCCAAGCGGAATGGAGAAAATGGGACCAATCACACAGAAATTGTATGAGACGTTGACAGGAATCCAGATGGGACATATCGAGGCACCGGAAGGATGGCTGAAAGTAATCGAATGACAGAAAGTGCAGTATAAAAAGCAATTTGAAAATAGTATAGAAGACAGTATAAAGAAAAGTAATATAAGTAATGATTGAAATATAAAAACAGTTCCGCGACCGGGAATCCCTGAAGCGGGCTGTTTTTATGCTATAGGAAATTTCGATTTCCTACAGAACAAAACCCTCCGGGCTCGTCCGAGAACTTGGTAACTGCTTATAATTCCAGAAGATGCCTTTTGGCACTTCCGGTGATTCGCTTGTTTTTAGGGCAGCAGCTATGACTGAAAAGAAGCGGTAAAAAGGGTAATTGTTTGAATTG